>UMIY01046067.1_pt1 | contig 11174 bp, 10 predicted proteins | sample 1965921 | NCBI WGS metagenome assembly UMIY01 (sample SAMEA4836134, study PRJEB28245) | human gut metagenome | biome: gut microbiome; material: fecal sample | place: Denmark | collected 2008
CCAGCAGCTTTTCGCAATCCACGCCGTGTACCATGCAGGCCTCCTCCACCGTCTCGCCGCGGGACGAGGGGCAGCCCAAGCAATGCATGCCGATGGACAGAAAAATGGGAGCCGTCTGGGGAGCAACGTCCAAAATATCACCGATAATGGTGTCTTTTGTGATTTCGATCATATTGAGATCCTCCGTTAGTTCGTTTATGGAGGTATTATACCCCGTTTCTCTACAATTTTCAACTGTATTTTTTAGAAAACCCAGTTGCTTGTAAAAATACAATACACCTTTGGCAAGAAAAAACGTGGTATGGACACCGCAGAAGCAAGACGGATTGTATCTATAGAGAAAAGAAGCATCAGGGTATATTATTGCGAGCTACTCGTTGAATACGATTCACGAACATCTTGCCCTTTTGGGTCTCGGTGCGGTTTCTATTTTGGGCCAAGTCAAACTGCTCGTCCCGGGTCAGCTCCTTCACCTTCCGGCCGGCCAGCAGGATCTTTCGCTCCTCCTTCAGGGCCTCCAGCTCCGCGTTGGTCTCGTCCAGCTGCAGCAGCTTCCGTTGGAGCAGGTCAAACCGGTTCAGGTCATCCACGCTCCAGCGCTGGCTTCTGTCCCTTTGGGCCATGTCCGCCGCCATGCGCAGCACGTCCCGGTCCGATAGCCGCGGTTCCCGCTGCTGGTTTTGGTCCTTTTCGGAAGATTTTTCTTGACTATTTGCAGCCAAAGAGCGTATACTTGAATTATGCACAGAGTCCATTGGTGTGGCATGCGCATCCGTATTGGGTGTGGCCCCCGCCGGTTTGGAGTCTGTGCTGTTTTTTTGCCTGAACTCAAATACAGACCCATCAGGCATCAATATCCTGTGTGTGTGATAGTGGTTTTTCCCCGTCATTTGCACCACTGCCGCCATATTGCCGCGAACGCCATTTATCATCACCGGGGCCGCAATCGTTACCGTTCCGAAATTTCTCCCCTTGTGGTTGTCATGCCGTTCGATGATCTCACCGCGTTTCAATACCTGCGGAAGCGCGGCAAACGCAGCAATTTCTCCGCTTTGCTTTAAGTAGTTCAGTCCCTCGTTTATATGGCGAGGCTCATAGACGATGGTTCCAAAACCTTGCCTGTCAACCTTATATCCGGTAGACTTCAGCACGTTTTCTGCCCAGCGGCGCTTTTCTTTGATAGACATCTTATCCAGGTTTTCAACCTGGACATTTGCTACTACAGGCTTGTTTGATAGCTCCTGGGCGTGGCTTTTGATTTGGTCTTTAATCCCGGACGTATCACTGTCCCTCTGCTGGAACCGCACCTCGCCGCCAGAGTTATCTTTACACAGTTTTACCCACGCAGCCTTAACAGCATCGTAGTCGCGGAACATAGGCCGAAGCAGGTCATCGTTCACACCTTCGTAGATATCTCCACTGATGTAGGCAATAATCTCCTCTGTCAGTTTCGTGTACTGCGCTTCATCGGACAAATTTGCCTCGTCACCAAGATACGCCTCGGAAATCACCGCCTGATAGCCCAAAAGTTCCTTGCTGGAGAAGATCAGGTTATCAGTCACAACATCCTCAAAGGCTTTCCTCGCTGAAAGTCCATACCACAAATGGAACGCCTCATGTCCTGCGGTATTTCTCGGAGCCAGCGATGCAGCAGCATTGACCAAAATCTTCTTCTTTTCAACTGTAGTAGCTTGCGGAACCCTCCTCGCAGACGAAATTCCATCCAGGTTCCAGAGAATGTCGCCGTCGATAATCTCCGCATCGATGCCCAGCTCAGTTAGTTCTTTTTGAATCTGTCGGGCATTTTCTCCGGCAGATTCCCAGCGAACGGATCGGTATCCGTAAGCTGCGGATTTTCCCTCAAAGACTTGATAGCCTTCTTCCACCGTTCTTCGTAGGAAAGCTCCTCTGTTTTCTTTTCGTGCTTTTCCATTTTCCAAATCCTCCTTCAGCGAAGTATTGACTGCGCCCATTTTATCATCGTCGCGCTTACCTTTCAAGGTCTTTTCACCCGGCTCGATACTCTCGCCGGATTCGATTCGCGTTTGCTGCCTCACTTCCGCCGGAGCGGCCTCCCGCGACGTCCCCCGGTTATTCCGGGCGGCGTCCATCAGAGCGTTGTCCCAAATCTCCTGCAGCTCCCGGGCGTACTGCATCATGGTGCGGCTCTCCGTGCGGTCCGCCTGCAGGCCCTCCAGGGCGATCTTCAGGTTTTCCACCCATTCCCGCAGCCAGTCCCGGATCTTTTCCGCCAGGCTGCGGTTTTCCTTTGCCAGCTGCTCCACCACCGTGCTGTCCCCCAGCATCATCTCGCAGGCGTCAGCTACCACCTCGTCCACGGCCTCGTCGTACTCAAGGCCCGGCTCCCGGCGCTGCTTGTCCGCCACCAGATCCTCAAAGCTCACGCCCTCCTCATGGGTCAGCTTATTTACCACGAAGGACTTCAGCGCCTCATACTGGGCGCTGTTGGCCTGGATGAAGTGGGTCAGCTCGTGGGCGGCGGTCTTCAGGATGGCCGTCTCGGTCATGCCCACGGTGTCCCGCCCGGCAAAACACCGCCTGGCCCCGGAACAGAGCGTTCAAGTAGGTAATTTTCATATGCGTGGCAAATTTCCGTTTCTGCTCCGGAGTGAGAGTGTCCACATCCACCTCAATGCCGTCCCTCGTCTTCACATAAGCCTTTAAAATGATGGGTTCCCATTGCTTTCTTGCCATGCAAAATCACCTCCTTCATTCCTATGCCGTTCCCAACCCATACTTTCCGGCTTTTTCCCCTTCGCACGCGCCTGGCGCCATGGCAAGAGCATTCAGATTTATGCCTCCGTTTTCTCCACCAGCTCCGCCAGTAACTTCTGCGTGTTTTGTTCTGTTCGCTCAATTCATCATTTTTTCGATTGCATTTCACTTTTTCTTGTGATAAACTGTATATATTCCACAAAAAAGATAGCTATTGAAACGTCTGGCAGTATCCTTTTTCAATTGTGGAACAACCATGGCAGCATAAAAAGATTCTTTATGAATAAATGAGGTACATCGGATAATTGTCTTTAAATAAATATTACCAGTTTGAGGTGATTCGAATGAAAGACACGCTCTCCCCCTCTATCCTTGAGGATTTTCGCCGTTTCTATGCATACGGCTGGCTCCCCGGCCTCATCACTCATGTGCTGAACAGGCGGCATGGCCTGCACCTCACCGCAGCGGCAGTAAAGCAGCTCTGCCGGGAAATAGATAGAGCCGAGGAACGCAGGCAATCTGAAGGGAGCAAAATACATGTCTCCTGAGGATTGCCGCCTGGCCGCCGCCTATATCCGCGTATCTACCGACGATCAGGTGGAGCTCTCCCCCGCCTCCCAGCTGGTGGAGATTCGCAAGTGGGGCTCCGCCAACGGCTATATTGTACCGGATGAGTTTGTATTCGTGGATGAGGCCAAGTCCGGCCGCCGGGTCACCGGGCGCGATGAATTCCGCCGTCTCATCAGCTCGGCCAAGCAGAAGCCTAAGCCTTTCGACGCCATTCTCCTGTGGAAGTTCTCCCGCTTCGCCCGGAATCGTGACGACGCCGTGCTCTACAAATCCATCCTACGCAAGCAGCTCCACATTGAGGTTATCTCCATCAAGGAGCCCATTGCTGAGGGCAAGCTGGGCATTATCATGGAGGCCATGATCGAGGCCATGGACGAATACTACTCCATCAATCTGGCGGAGGATGTCAAGCGCGGCATGGAGGAAAAGCACCGCCGGGGTGAGCTGCAGTCTACCCCATCCTTTGGCTACGCCGCTCAGGACGGCATTCTTGTCCCCTTGGAGCCGGAGGCCTCCTATGTCCGGGAGATGTTCAGCCGCTTTCTCTCCGGACAGGGTTTCTTTCCCATTGCCCGTTGGCTCAATGATATGGGCATCAAAACCCATCGCGGCTCCGCCTTTGATAACCGCGCCGTGGAATACATACTCCGCAATCCCGTGTATATAGGAAAGCTGCGCTGGAACCCTGCCGGACGTTCCCGCAGAAACTACGATGATCCCAATATTCTGGTGGTGGACGGAAAGCATCAGCCTCTTGTGGATAGCAACATCTGGAACGCCGCCCAAGACCGCATTTCCCAGCTCAAGGCAATGCACAAGTACCATGGCCGTCCCTTGGGCAGCGGCAAGGATTGGATCTCGGGTGTTGTCCGCTGTGCCTCCTGCGGTGGCACTATGATTTTTGCAAAGCCCAACTACTGGAAATGTAACAACTATGTACGCGGCCGCTGCAAAACCTCTCAGCATATCTCCGGTGATACCCTAAAGGAATCTATCCTTGCCAGGCTCCGGGCCGATGCCACAGCCTCTGAGCCGTTGAGTTTTCATATTAGGCAGACAAGCTCAAATGCTGCCGATGAACTATCCCTTTTGCAGCAGCATAGGGCCGGGATACAAAAACGTATGGAACGCCTTCGGGACGCATACCTCGCCGGCGCGGAATCCTTGGAGGAGTATGCCGCCGCCAAGGCCATCACGCTCCGGCAAATCCAGGACGCAGACCAGCGCATATCTGAAGCCGAGAAAAAAATCGCGGATAGTGCCACACCCCAACCGGTATGCACTGCTATCCGATCCGCTGCGAAGACTCTCACCAACAGCTCCTCTACTCTGGAGCAGAAATGTGAAGCCATCCACTCTATATGCGATAGGATTGATTGGGATAAAGCCAAAAACACACTCGCAGTTCATTATCGGTTTGTTCTTCCCTAATTTTTATATGCTTCATCGTAGTTTATTGATATATGGTGGCCCGGACGGGGAGCTTGGCGCATCGCTGCGATATTTGAGCCAGCGATACGCCATGCCCTATTCTGAATTAAAGGGCTTACTGACGGACATTGGAACAGAGGAGCTGGGTCACCTGGAGATGATCGGCGCCATCGTGCATCAGCTTACCCGAAATCTATCGGAAAAGGACATCAAGACAGCGGGATTTGACGCCTACTTTGTAGATCACACCACCGGCATTTATCCCGCAGCAGCCTCCGGCTTTCCCTGGAACGCCGCATCTATGGCAGTGAAGGGCGATGTAATTGCAGATTTAACGGAGGATCTGGCTGCAGAACAAAAAGCCCGTGTTACCTATGACAACATTCTGCGGCTCTCTGATGACCCGGATGTGAATGACGTCATCAAGTTCCTGAGAGCCCGGGAGGTCGTCCACTTCCAGCGCTTCGGTGAGGGATTGCGGTTGGCAAAAGAAAAAATGGATCAGAAAAATGTGTACTTCACCAATCCATCCTTCGACATGTAGATATTACAGAAGCTCCTGCCGTTTTTAGGCAGGAGCTTCTGTTAAGTAATATGACTTTACATTTATTTGTGTATATATTTCAAAAATATGCTGATAGCCTACAGCGCTACTTGAATTTCTTGATCTTACTTCCCAAACTTATCGGGAAAACTTTTTCTGCTCGTTTATAGCGATTTTCGGCACTTTTTAATTTGTTTTACTTACTCTTTGACGCTCTTATCTCCACTGTTTCCGGGTGTTCCAGCGCCGTCTGTGGTAATCTATGTGGTCAAAAACGCTTCCCGTTCGGTTTCCGGTGAAAGTTCACCGGTGCCGGACGGGAAGCGTTTCTCGTTGCTGTTGGCTGCATTGTAACTCTGAGGAGGGTGTTATGCAAGTGGTTTCTGCGGGGTGGCGGCTCAGAAGCTGCGGCGCTATAGACAAAGAATAGCATCACGCATTTGCTCTCTAAAGGTGAAACTCGCTTTCCCTCAATAACTATCGCATTCCCGTAATTTTAGGGTCATTTTAAGGGAAAGTCACCCCTTCCGCCACAGGCTCACTTTTCCAGAAGATCCTCCATTGTGCAACCGAGGACTTTCGCAAGGCTGAGGACAGTTTCCGCGCTGGCCTTGTTGATGTCCTTGTTGCGCTGCTCGTACATTTGAATCGACCGAAGGCTGACATTGCTTCGTCTGGCAAGCTCCGCCTGCGTACAGCCATAGAGCGTGCGGATGCGCTTGAGGTTGGTATCAGCGAAGTACTCGCGTACTTTGGCATCGGCAATATCGGCGAACTTGCTGATGTCCGCTTCGTGGAGAGGCGCATACATCCGCTCTAAATCTTCAAACGAGAGAACCTTAAAAATATCGCTGAACTTCCTGCCGGAGAACCACTGGTAGTAGGCGACGGCCCAGCCGATCCAATACTCTCTGGAACGGGTGAAATTGGTTTTTGGCTTGGCAGTCGGTGCTTTGCCCGTAGTCTCAACAAGGACATCAACAGCCGCTTCGATACCGCTTTTCCCCATAATATAGGCAGCTTCGCCGTTCTCGATCCGGTTGCTGACGGAGCTAACGGAAAACAGTTTCATGAAGCTATCTCCGGCGATTCCGCATGCGTTGATGGCATAGTCGAAGGCATCGCCCAGCAAGGCCTGCGCATTATTTAGATACATTTCTTGGTATGCGTGGGTCATCGTTCCGGATGCCTCCTCTCATAATGTCAAGCATGTACAGGCCGTCAGTCGCCTCTTCGAGCATTTTCGAATAAAACTGGTCGGCTTCGTCGTTTCGCGCCTTGCGGAGAATATAATATTTTTCCCTTTCTGCGATGGAAAATCCCTCGTAATGCAGCAGGGAGAAGGCGTATTTAGACTTGACGACGATCTGTTCGCCCAACTTACCCAGGCGCATAGCACTTGCAAGCTGCTGCACGGAAATTCCATTATTCAAGAAAGACGCCGCAAAGTCGAAATAGGAGTCGTCGGCTCGGTAGCCGATGATCAAGTCATAGGCGTTGACATTGACGCCGAAATTTTCGATCAAATATCGTTTGGCCCGCTGCGCGGCAGGGTTCTTGATGGCGAACAGACGGTGCTCTACCAAAACGGCGATCCAGTTCAGGATCGTATAGTCCGGACTGTTCAGATTCAGAATTTTTAGGTATTCCGTATCAAGGCTGTAACGATTGGCAAAGCCGTTGCGCAGATAGGATACGGCCCATTCCTTGGCGAGCGCTTCGCTTTCCGTGCAGTAAAAGCCCAGCCCGAAGTCGTTGTTCTGCCTACCCAACCCAAAGGTGGGAGCCTCTACGATCTGCTCAGAGCCGTGATATAGGATAATTTTCTGATCCATTTCCGTATCCTCCTAAGTGTCCCTGCGCAAATTATATCACCAAAGTGATATAAAATCAAGTTGTATTTGTGGGGAGATTAATATGCAGGTGTTTTTTGCGTGAGTAGCGGCGCAAAAGTTGAGCAGCTGTAAGCAAAGAATAATCACTTCCTGCACGAGTGGCTTGCACAATAAACTCTATGGCAGCACGCACTATGACGCAAGGTCAGCGTCACGAGGAAATTTAATAGCAATCCTTATCGTTTTTATTTTGCGGAAATCGTGATATTTCACTATTTTCTTGTTTTTTACGCCTAAATATGCTATTATTATAAACAACGCTGTCAAGTGTTGGAATGGGCTCTGGCAGTATGGGGGCAATTGTCTCGATGCTCCGCCAGGCGGCAGGGCATTTTTTATATCGGTACGGAGAAGATATTTTATATCTGTGCGTTATAAAAAACTCCGGAAGATGCTTATCGATAAGAATATGAAGAAAAAAGGCTTATGTGAAAAGGCAGGCATCAGCCCAGCATCTGTCACCAAGATGGGACGGAACGGACATGTCACCACGGAGATACTCGTGAAGATTTGCGCAGCGCTGGATTGTCGAATTGAGGACATTGTAGAAGTCGTGCCGGACGATAAATAAAAACAGATAAATACGAGATTAGGAGATCAATATGGGAAAAGAGTTGTTCAAGAATATCCCCAGTAAAGTTGAGGATTTAGTCAAAGGTGTACGCAATGGTCGTATCGGCTTACCTGATCTTCAGCGTCCGTTTGTTTGGAAAGATAATAAAGTCCGTGAACTTTTTGACTCCATGCTCAAAGGGTATCCTATTGGCTACATTATGCTTTGGGAGTCTCCGGCGGATTACGAAAGCAAAAAGAGTACAATCGGTGATAACTCAAAGACTTACGAAGAACCCAAAGAACTTGTCATTGATGGACAGCAGCGACTGACCGCCCTTGTTGCAGCTATGTTTGCTGTTAAGGTGAAAGACAAGAACTTTGCAGATCGCGAGATCAAAATCTCCTATAATCCGCTGACTCGTGAATTTGCCGTATGGTCTCAGGCATATGAAAAGGACACTGAGTGGATCAGCCGTATCAGTGATGTTTTCCTGGCAAAAGAGGATAATTCCATCAGTTCTCTGCGGCGTCATTTTATCAAGGAGGCTAACGAAGGCCGTAGTAAGAAGGAATTTCCGCTGTTAACAGACGAGGAAGAAGATAGAATCGAAGATAGCATCAATGCTCTACTGAATCTGTCCGATTATTCTCTGCCTACTTTGGAGATTAGCTATAACGCAGATGAGGAAGATGTCGCAGATATTTTTGTCCGGGTCAACTCTGGTGGTCAGAGCTTGACGGAGAATAACTTCATCCAGACACTGATCTCTGTTTATGAGAACGAAACCAGCGATAAGATCAATGCGTTTGCGGCAGCGTCCAGAATCCCGGCTGCCAATACCTCATACAACACGCTTTTGGCAATCGAGCCTTCTCATCTGATTCGCATGGCCGTCGGTTTCGGCTTTAAACGTGCTCGGCTGAAATATGCCTATATGCTGTTGCGAGGCAAGAATCTAGAAACCGGAAAGTTCTCCGATGAGGTGCGTCATGATAATCTCCAAATTTTCAAGGACGCTTTGGACAAGGTCATGAACCTTAACAACTGGCACAGTTTCATTAACATCGTGGCAGAGGCCGGATATATCAGCGACAAGCTGATTGCATCGTCCAACGCTATCGTTTTCAGTTATGTCCTTTACCTGATCGCCAAATACGACTACAAACTGGATGCGGCGCAGTTGAAGAAATGCACCAGCAAGTGGTTCTTTATGAGCACCATCACATATTTCTACACTGGCTCCACGGAGTCCGAAGTGGAAAAGCAATTTGCAGATCTGCGTGATGTTCATACGGCGGCAGAGTTCATTGCCTATATTGACCGTGTAATCGAAACACACTTCACAGACGATTATTTCAGTTTGACTCTACCTAACGAGCTGAACAGCGCTGCGGCTATTTCTCCGGCGTGGTATGGATATGTGGCAGCTCAGATCGTGCTGAATACTCCTATGTTGTTCAGCAACACCCCAGTATCCAAGTATTTCATCTTGGGTTCCAGCGGAACGAAGAATGCTATCGACAAGCATCACATTTTCCCGAAAAACTACCTGACCGGCATTGGTTTTACCAGCGACCGTGACCGGAACCAGATCGCAAACTTTACCTATCTCGACTACGCCACCAACATCGAGATTTCAGATAAGGCGCCCCAAGACTATGTCTCTCATTACCGCCAAAAACTGGGCGAAGAAGGTTATCGCAAAACCTGCAAGGAACACGCTCTGCCGGATAACTTCGAAAATATGGACTACATGGAGTTCCTAAGCCAGCGCAGAATCTTGATGGCGCAAACTGTTCGCAAGGCTTATCAAAGACTGTGTGAGTGATATTTACAAACAAAGTCTTTCGAGGTGGTTGCTTGCCGTACACAGAAACCGGGGGAAATGTTATATCCAATATTTAGAACTCACATGGCACGGAAGGGGTCCCGCAATGATTACAATTGATTCTTTAATTGGGCAGATGAAAAGCCTTTTTGCCATTAAAACACCAGTTCGCTTCGATACGCCGGAGTATATTCAATTTCATAGTGACCTAATTCAGTACATTTACGAAAATCACTTTGAAGAGAGTGACGAGTGGAAAATCATTTCCCGTAATCTTGTTTACACCTCAACGCAGAGAATGGCAGTGGGAGAAGGCAACACAATTTTGATTCAATTAGATGCCTTGAAGCGCAGGGAACTGGGACTCCGTTTTGCGGTTGACTGGAAGCTGGTTCACCCGGATATTATTCGGGTGGCACGGTCACTGTATCAAGATGGCCATTATTTTGAATCTGCGCGCAGTGCCTTTATCGAAATAAATTCCAAAGTCAAAAAGCTTTTCCCAGAGCTTAGAGGAAAGGACGGAAAGCGGTTGGATGGTTACCCTCTTATGCAAACAGTTTTTTCGGCCAAATCTCCTGAGATAGTGATTGCAGACACCTCAACGGATACAGGTGAAAATGTTCAACGAGGATTTATGGATATGTTTGCCGGAGCAGCGGCTGCCTTGCGAAATCCAAAGGCCCACGAAAATGATTCCATTACAGCAGAGAATGCAGCACGGCAGTTAATATTTGCCAGTATGCTGATGTACAAGCTGGATGAGGCTTTGGAGCGAGAGGAAAACAGCAACATAGCAGCAGTTGAAAAAAGTTCAACTGATTGCTGATACGGACCTCGCAAGCAATGGACACGGAGGAGGATAACAGATGGATTGCAGTTTATTGATTGCCTATTTGCGGCAGAAACAATATATTGCGGATTTGGAAAAGGATATTCTGGATACATGGAACGAGCTTCAGAAAACACCATTTGACTATCGTTCTGCACAAATGCAAGTTATGAAGAATGGCGCAAAGTATCCGACGGTTTCCACCGAGATTGCAGCGTTACCGACCACTATGCCAAAGCCAATAGAACAGTTCACGGAAGCCGACATAAGGTATAATCTTACTATGCAGCTCGTAGCACTTGCGGCGAAAGAGGGATGGCAGAGCAATTTTTAGGATCTGTTCTGATACGGCAAGAATAAACCGAGTCGGGTTAGAACAGCATCGCCGAATGAAAATACAATGCTTTCCAAAGCTTCTGCTGACGATGAAATACAGAAGAAGCGCTTTGCGGAGGAGATAGGTATGCCGAGAATTATCAGAAACGCAATCAGATGCAAAAAATGTGGAGATGTCATCGAAAGCAAAACCGTTCATGATTTCAAGTTTTGCAGCTGTGGCTCGTGCGCTGTGGATGGCGGCCACGATTACCTTCGCAGGTGTGGAAATCTTGGGGATTGGGAAGAAATGTCCGAAGCAGAAAAGGTTGAGGGCAACACACATTGACTTAATTTTAATCATGGGAAGTTGGTGACACTATGCCCCTTATCATCGTTCGCAATGACATCACGAAAATGCCCGTGGACGCCATTGTCAACGCGGCCAAGGAGTCCCTGCTGGGCGG
>UMIY01012942.1_pt1 | contig 11128 bp, 12 predicted proteins | sample 1965921 | NCBI WGS metagenome assembly UMIY01 (sample SAMEA4836134, study PRJEB28245) | human gut metagenome | biome: gut microbiome; material: fecal sample | place: Denmark | collected 2008
TTCCTGTCATTATAGCACAGCGCCTTGGCGCTGACCATCTCCGTGTACACCAGGGCCGCGCCCTGCTCCAGGCAGAGCGTGCGGAAGGCCGCGTCGCTCACCCCGGCCATCGGGGCCAGCACCGCGCGGCCGTCAAGGTGCACGGAGCCTATGTCAAAGCCGCTCACTTGAGGTCCAGCCCCACCGGGCAGTGGTCGCTGCCCATGATCTCCGGGCAGATAAAGGCGTCCGCAATGCGCTCGCGCAGCCGGTCGGAGCAGATGAAGTAGTCTATGCGCCAGCCCACGTTCCGCTCCCGGGAGGCGGCGCGGAAGCTCCACCAGGAATATGCGTCCCGCTTGTCGGGATAGAGGTAGCGGAAGGAGTCCGTGAACCCGCTGGCCAGCAGCTCGGTCATCTTGCCGCGCTCCTGGTCGGTGAACCCGGCGTTCATGTGGTTGGTAGAGGGGTTCTTCAGGTCAATCTCCTCATGGGCCACATTCATGTCCCCGCAGGCAATCACCGGCTTGCGCTTGTCCAGCTCCATCAGGTGGGCGCGGAAGGCGTCCTCCCAGGTCATGCGGTAGTCGAGGCGCTTGAGCTCGTTCTGCGAGTTGGGCGTGTAGACGCAGACGAGGTAGAAGTCCTCGAATTCGCAGGTGATAACGCGGCCCTCGGCGTCGTGCTCGGGGCAGCCGAGGTTGTACGTGACGCTCAGCGGCTCGGTGCGCGTGAACACGGCGGTGCCGGAGTAGCCCTTTTTCTCGGCGTAGCACCAGTACTGGTGATAGCCGGGCAGGTCAAGCTCTATCTGCCCGGCCTGCAGTTTGGTCTCCTGTAGACAAAAGACGTCTGCACCCAGCGAAGTGAAACTGTCCATAAAGCCTTTTTTTACGGCGGCGCGCAGGCCGTTGACATTCCAGGATATCAGCCGCACCTGAAAACATCCCCTTTCACCGCCACGAGGCGGTTGATTTTCACGCCCTGTTCGCGGAATTTGGCCTCGTAATCGGTCATCACGGTGTCATGCCAGTCGCGCGAGACATCCTTCAGCGTCCAGCCGCAGCCTTCGTACTGCTCAAGGCTCCACTCGAAGAGGGGCACGTTATCGGTCTTGAACCAGATCTCCCCGCCGGGCTTGAGCGCGTCAAAGCACAGCTTCTGAAAGCTCGGGGCCGTCAGGCGGCGCTTGAACTGCTTTTTCTTCGGCCAGGGGTCCGGGAAGTTTATGTATATGCGCCCAACCTCGGCCGGGGCGAAGTACTCGGCCAGGCTGGCGGCGTCCTTGGCCAGGAAGCGCACGTTGGTCAGGCCGCGTTCGCAGGCCCGCTCCATGGCCACCACCAGGGCGTCCGGCACCTTCTCCACGGCGGCGAAGAGCACGCGCGGGTTCTGCTCCGCCATGTCGCAGGTAAAGCGGCCCTTGCCGCAGCCCAGCTCCACGTGTACCTCGTCGTAGACGGGGCAGGCGTCCAACCAGCTGCCGCGCAGGGCCTCCGGCGAATTCTCCAGCACATGAGCGCAGCGCTCCAGCCGGGGGATCAGGTTAGGTTTTTTTCGCATTCTCACTTGCTTCACACTCCGAAGATGATAGTACCACAATCCGACGAAAACTTCAACGAAGAAAAGGTTGCAGTTTTTGAAAGAACATAGTATAATCGGGACATTGCAAATGTCCCGATTATACATGGATTGCGGGCGAAAGGCAACCCCGGGTTAACTTTTTGTATATATTTCCTGCCCAGTCATGTCTTTTGGCCGTTCCACAACCTCCGGGACCAATAAAATCCGGGTGTTGCGCAGTTGGTAGCGCGCCAGCTTTGGGAGCTGGAGGCCGCGAGTTCGAGTCTCGCCACTCGGACCAAACAATGATAATCCGAACTACATTATCCAAGTGGGTAATGTGTTCGGATTCATCATTTCCATTGAGAATATGCTTTAGATGCAACGGGGCGGGGTATCATACGATACCCCGCCTCTGCTTTACTTTGTGCTGTTTGCCGCCTTGACTTTCTCATGTTTTGCTTTCCACTCCGCAAATTTCCGCTGTCCTTCATCACTCTCTAAAAAGGCTTGTATCTCTGGAAGCAAGGCGCGGCCACTTCGTGGTAGGGTATCCCGACATCGTAGTAGTTTCTACAATGTCATCCCCTTTTAATAATTTTTCCGCACCGTATCTCTTGACTGCTCTATCACTTCTGAATAGTTGTCAGTATGCGGCTCCACAAGTTCCTTTTCAAGCTGACATTCAATGCTCCATAAGACATACTGCTCAGCAATATCCTCAAAGTATTCTTTCTTCCCGCTAATTCTATATAGTAGGTCATGAAGAACCATGGCCTCTGCTGTTGTTAGTTTAATCTCCATACTATACTATCTCCACATATAGTCATCAATAGCGTTCAGTTGAAAGTCAAAAATTGCATTGTACCGAGAGCAGCAATCGCCTTCTTCATTGGTGATGCAGATGGCACAGGAAACGGTGTCCATAGGTGGGTAAAAGTTGAAATTCTTTGTAATGGAAACAAATTCGTTACGGAGTTGGTAATGCTCCAATACGGTAGACAAATCGGCCCGCATATTTTCTACAAATGTTTCATCATCATTATACCAATTCGTGAGATACCCTATCATGAGTTGTCTTGTCGTACCATTTTGGATTTATCTATAAACTTGGAAAACTGCTCCGGGTCAACTGGTATTACTCCCCTAGATAACCACCGCTATTGCTCTATTCTCGTTCTGAGCATAGCACGAGAATATGAACAAATCAATATTTCGGAAGTGTCCTCGCACCTTTCCTGCTTCAGTATATACGCATTTAATTTATATTATTATAACTTCCGTCGGATTTTCCGAAGTCTGCACTTCCGTTTTTCAGAAGTCTTGAAGTCTGGTTTTCCGCAGTCAAGACTTCTGATATTCCGAAGTCTTGACTTCCGGTTTTCAGAAGTCTGGGGTTCGGCTCATACAGCTCGGGGGGCGGTGCTGGAGGCTGGGGGATCTCGGTGGTGGTAAACTGCTTGACGTAGATTTTGGCTGGACGGCCTTGGCCCTGCTTGACGCGCTCGATCAGGCCGATGCCCTTGCCGGTATCCAACTCGGCCAGCAGCTTGACGGCTTTATCATGCCCGCAGTTTAGGTCAGCTTGTATTTCGTCCAGAGGGTAGTAAATATAAACGCGGCCCAGCTCGTCATACCAGCCGTTTCGGGAGGACAGGCCCATGCGGTCCAGCAACAGGCCATAAAGCAGTTTGGCGTCCGTGGACAGCCCCTTGAATTGCTGGCCGGTAATCAGCAGCCGGGGGATGCGGTAGTAACTGAAAGCATCCGACTGTCCGCCGTAGAAATAATCAAAAGAAATCGTCTGACCCATACATTCACCTCTATCCTGTCACAAGAATGTTAATAGGAGGTTGTCTTTGCCATTGATGATTGATATAATAAAAACAAAGTATTGTAATAAGGGAGAAACATAAAAGTGCCAGAAATAAAGCAGCAGCGGTGGAAAATTGTTGAATATTCAAAACGTCAAATCAATGATGCCGGTAATATTATTCGCAAAGATAACACAACAGCAGAAGAATTAGCTTTTGCAACCCAAGTTATTGATAACTGGAGAGCTGCTCATGCCTATCCAATGCACGTTATCTACATACACTTGCGGAGGATGGCTGCGCCTCGCAACGATATTCTTGTTGTCGAGCGTCTAAAGCGATTAGATTCAATCATTGGAAAACTCAGAAGAGAAACAGGAATGGATCTGTGGCGGATGCAAGACTTGGGTGGATGCAGATTTATCACTCCTTCTGTTGATGAGGTGTTTCATTTTGCAGAGGAATACAAAAAATCCCGTGTTCGACATGAATATAAACGTACATATGATTACATTCATAATCCAAAACCATCTGGCTATCGCTCTCTTCACCTTGTATATAAGTACCATAGCGAAAAAAGGATGCCTATAGCCAAAATATGTTAGTTGAAATCCAATTTCGCAGCCACTTACAGCACGTTTGGGCGACTGCATTGGAAACTATGGGATTGTTTACAAAGCAGGCATTGAAAGCAGGACAAGGGGCAGAGTATGTAAAGCGCTTTTTTGTATTAGTTTCTTCACTATTTGCGATGCGGGAAAATTGTCCAATTATTCCCGGTACTCTTAAAGATGAAAATGAGTTAGTTTCAGAAATTGAACAGATCAATGACCAGTATCATTTGCTTGAAATTCTAAGTGCTATTAGAGTCGCCCTTGACCATGAAAATGGAGTCAAATTAGACAAAAAGGGGTACTATGTTCTGATTTTGAACTATATCACACGAAGACTCCGTATTCGTTATTTTTCTCCCAGCCAAATTGACGAAGCCAATACTCTATATACTCAGATTGAAAGCAATCGTGCAGAAGATGAAATAGATGCTGTTCTTGTCCGCGCTGCGTCATTTAGTGAATTAAAGGCCGCTTATCCAAATTACTTTGCCGATATTGGCGAATTTTTGGATTTAGTTCAAGCACATCTAAGATAAAATAATTTTTTAATTGATTCAAGAAAGGGATCGGTAAAATATGTCCCAACTTGGGACACAAAAAAGGGGGGGGCGTTCACACGGAACGCCCCCCTTGGAGAGTGCTTGAGCTGGCAGGGATATGCCGATTTCATCATAGAAAAGGGAAAAGGCTTGTTTTCTCACGAAAACAAGCCTTTTTTGCGTACCCTTTGGTGGAGATAAGCGGGATCGAACCGCTGACCTCTTGAATGCCATAGTGCGTGTTTTCAAATTCCGTACTTATAATCATACATAATATACATATTTGCGAAATATTATGGATTTTCAGAACATTTTGTGCCGTTGAGTCTATGCCATTTCAACCTCGTTCTGGTATGGATTCTGGTACGCCCAAGCCCTGCTTGCGGGTTTGGGGGAAAGGAGAACGAATGAGAAAACCGATATCCTGCGAATTTAACATTGACACCGCCTGTGTCGAGCTGCGCTATGCCGGTGGTGGCAGCATAAACATCTACTGCCCCGGCGTAGAGGACAGCTTCGACACCACGCTGGCCATGCGCACGGAGATGGATTGGCTTATTTACAACGCACCGCTTGAATACGCAAGGATGGTGCTGGACGGAAGCATTGAAAAATATCTTCGGCTTGCCACAAATGAGCGCGCCCCGGCTTCTGATTGAACAGAGTGTTATACCACGCCTGAGTCCGCTCTTCAAGGCTTGACGCCATGATTTCGCGTCAAAATACTCGCCGGCGCGCAGGCTGTTTATCGGCGTAATAGCACAGGCACATCGAAGCGAGAGCAGCCGCAGAACTTTTAATTCTGCGGCTGCTCTTTTAAATTATGACGTCCTGTCGAACTGGCTGTTGTACAGCTCGGCGTAGAAGCCGTTTTGTGCGAGCAGCTGTCTGTGCGTGCCGTTAGGTGAGCCGCGCTATGGTCTCCTGCACTGGTAGCTCGGTTTGGTATCCTATGCAGTTTAGAAACATGGCCAGTGCTTATGGCGGTGTCAATCGTCAAATTACACTCAATCTTTCAGCAATCTAAGAACCTCATTAAGATTCTCCACAGAGTTTGCAGCCAATACGGTGCTTTTTTCGTTTATCGACAACGAAGCGCCGGTCACAGTACATATAGCGCCGCCGGCTTCGGAAAGTATTATCCTAGCCGCGTTGTGATCCCATGGTGAAGAACGCAGCGTAACGAACAAATCGGCCTCACCGGACGCCACTTCGCACAGTTCCAGCGCGACAGAGCCAAGGCAGCGCACTCCGCGCACCGTCCTTGCGAGTTTTATAAGCTGCTCACGCCAATCGTTTTGCTCTAAAAACGTATACTGTACGCCAGGCGTCGTCAGCAGCATGGCGTGCAAATCCGTTCGCTGCGTCACATGCAGCCGCGTGTTGTTACACCACGCTCCCTCATTGGTTTTTGCCCAATACATCGCCTCGCGCTCTACATCGAGTACCAAGCCAAATACAGGTTTGTCTCCGTCCCAGCAACCTATAGAAACAGCATAGTTTCGGTGCTGATTTACGAAATTAGTCGTACCGTCTATCGGATCGATATACCATGTCAGTTTACCTATACCCGAAGGCGGGTACTCTTCTCCGACTATAACGTCGTTTGGGAAAGCGGCCAGGATTTCATCACGAAGCAACTGCTCAGTGTATTTGTCCCAGTATGTAACCAAATCCTTGTATCCGGTCTTGAATTGTACGTCACCGTTCTTCATCCGGCTCGCACGCAGAGCAGCCCCAGCCCTTGTGATTGCTTTAACCGCCAGTTCAAACCGCTCCATGGCTCACCTTCTCTCGAATAAAAAAGCTAATGTGCATTTAATCAAAACATATTTTCTGCCATACGTCAAGTCCTCCTCACCACAGCACATGCATTTCACCGTACTTGGAGATATAAAGAGGGCTGTGACTGCGGAGATACCTCGCTGTCAGGTCTGGCATTTCTGTTCCACCGCGCCAAAGCACACGGCAATTTCTAAGCACATCATAGCCGCCGGTGCCTGTCGCACGATAATTGCTTGTAACCAGGCGGTATTTGTGCGCTCCAAGCGGCGAGCCATCTGGCAGCGTGAGCGAAACCACGCGGTCGCCGACAGGCCGGCGCAAATCGAAAATATAGGAGATACCGGCGTAAAAATCGTAATTGTAGTGCTCTATTTTGGGACGCAGGAACATGTCAGATACGCGCGGGACTCCGTTTTCAAGCGTAAAATACTCCGCGCAGCGCTCGAGTGCTGCGCGTATGACCTCCTCTGTCACCTCGAGCACCACGAGTGTGTTGGCAAACAGGTACGCCGCCGTTATACTGCGCATTGTCACCGGCGAGGCAAGGCCGATTGGCTCGTTTCCAAGGCTGGTGCAGGAAAAGTCAGCGCCTGTGGCGTCGAGCTGCACCAGATTGAAAAGGTCGGCGACGCGGCTGCCGTACAGCGCGGCGTCGAGCTTCCCCTCTGGCGCTATGCTCTCGCTGAGCTTGCCCACCGGGCTGTCGAGCCAGCGCTGAACTTCACGCTCGAGTGGCAGGAGCGTGTTGTACGGCTCCGCAGCGCACTTCTCACCCGCCGGGAGCACTGTAGATGAGCAGCGCGTCAAACCATCCGAGACGGCGGCGCCAATTTTTATGCAGACCGGCGCATTTGCAGGCGGCTGAACAGCGTAGGTGCCGCTGAGCTCTACGCCCTCCACCTGCATGTGCTGGTGTCCGGTGAGCAGTATATCGTATTCAAGCTCTCGCGCTATCTTGCACGCGACATTCTCACCGCTATTAGAGAGGACTTTCCCTGTGTCCAAATCCTCCTCGAAGCCGCCGTGGTAAATGCATACCGTCACGTCGCAGCGGTTTTTCAGGTATTCATACGCCCTTGCCACGGCGTCGAAGGCGTCGGTTATGCGCAGCTTTTCCATGTTGCAGGGCTGCTCCCAGACGTTCACAAAGTCCGTTACAGCGCCCGTTATGCCGACACGCAGCCCGTTTGCAAGCGTGCGCACCGTCCAGGGCCTCCCGTTCAGTTCGCCGCCCAAATCGGTCAGGTTTGCACACACGCACTCGGCGTCCATGGCGTCAATGAAGTCGCGGAGTGCCTCGTATCCGAAGTTAAAGTCGTGGTTGCCTAGTGTGAAGCAGTCCAATCCCAGCGCGTTGAACGCCGCTGCGACCGGGTGTACCGGCCACTTGCTGCGGTTTTCAAGGTAGTGCTGCGTCAGCGGCGTACCCTGGAGGGAGTCGCCGCCGTCGAGAACGAGTGTGTTGCCGTCCTTTCGGATTTTACTTGCGAGGTTCAGCAAGCCACTTGCCTCGGGAAGATTCGCCGCATAGTTCACGGGGAAAATGTGCCCGTGCGTGTCCGAGGTGTAGTAAATTGTAAATTCCTTAGGCATGGTCAACCCCTCGCCAGTTTGACGCGGATTTTGGTGGAAATCCATTCGATAATCAGCACCAGCACTATGAGCCCTGCGAGGATAGCCCCCGCCTCCTCCCAGCGGTAGGCGTTCATAGCGAAGATTAGCGGCGCGCCTATGCCGCCCGCGCCCACGAGGCCCAGCACCGTGGCGTCGCGCAGATTTATATCAAAGCGGTATATGGCCGTGGAGGCAAAGTTCGGCATGAGCTGCGGCAGTATGCCATAGCGTATCTTCTGCCAGGTGGTACAGCCCGCGGCGTCAAGTGACTCGAGCACGTGCACATCCAAGTCCTCAATGGCCTCGATATACATCTTACTTACCATACCGACAGAGCACAGCGACATGGTGAGCAGTCCTGCAAAAGCGCCTGGGCCGGTCACGCGGATAAACATGAGTCCATATACGAAGGCCGGGACGGTACGTATGGCCATGATGGCTATGCGTCCAATGAAGGCCACCGGCTTCGGTGTGAGGTTTGAGGCCGATATGAAGGCCAGAGGGATGGAAATTATCGCGCCCACGACCGTGCCGAGGAAAGCTATGCATATTGTCTCCAGCAGCAGGTACGGTACGCCCTGTGTCGTGAAATTGAAGAGCAAATCCGTGTCCGGGTGAAAGATGCCCTTGAGTATATTCCATGCTATTACTGCGCCGCTCTGCGTCGTACCTGCCGTCTCCACGGCCGTGCCGCTCCAGACGAGCAGCGCAATGACTACCGCGGCGACAGCCAGCTCGAATATCCAGCGCTTAGGCCGCGCCTCATAGGCCTTTGCTATGCGTTCGTTCATACTCTGCGCCTCCCATCAAACCAGGCGTTTCCTGGCCGCACGGCTTATCGTCTCGATTATGAACACCGTGACGAACAGCGCCAGAAGTATCATGCCGACACTCGCGTACTCGCGCCAGCCTATCTTCTCGTTGAGGATGATGCCGAGGCCGCCTGCACCGACGTAGCCGAGTATGGAGGCGTAGCGCACGTTGCCCTCGAAACAGAACAGGCAGTTAGAGAGGTATGAGGGCAGCACCTGCGGCACTATGGCGCTTATGAATGCGCGGGTCTTGGTCGCACCCATGGCCTCCATGGCTTCAAAAGGACCCATATCCACCGTCTCTATCTCCTCGTAGAGTATCTTGCCGATGTAAGCGAAGGTGAAAACGGCTATGGCCGTCGTGCCCGCGAGAGTTCCGAGGCCGAATACATAGGTCGCTATGAGCGCGGACACCAGCGTTGGCAGAGTGCGGATTATGCTCAGCAGCAGCCGCACGGCGCTGACAACAATCTTGTTGTGGATTATGTTCGTGCTCGCCAGCATGGCGAAGGGCACCACCAGTACGGAACCTATGAAAGATCCGAGCAGCGACATCTTAATTGTGTCAAAGAGCGGCTGCCAAATCTGCGGCATATAACTCCACTCCGGTGGAATCATCTCGTCAAGGATGACAAAAAACTCGCGTATCCTCGTCACAAGCACCGTCATGTTAAAGCCTGTGACGCGCACGGAGATTACCGTCATCGCCAGCAGAACCAGCACGACAAGCGGCATGCGTGAGCGGGGCTTTTTAATCTGCTTGCCGTTTGCAAGTGTTATCGTTTTCGGAGGGAAGACTTTGTCATAGAGCTTCATGACTCACTCTCCTCGCCGCCCTGGTAAATGGAGTCGAGCACCTGCTGCGTCACATTCTCCACCGTCCCGTCGTAGACTATCTCGCCCGCGCGTATACCGACGACACGGCTGGCGTATTGCAGCGCAAGCTCCACATGATGGATGTTTATGAGCACAGTTATGTTCATGTCGCGGTTTATGCGCTTGAAGTCGTCCATGACCTGCTTGGCCGTCACAGGATCCAGCGAGGCGACCGGCTCGTCGGCGAGTATTATCTGCGGGTTTTGCGCAAGCGTGCGGGCAAGCGCCACGCGCTGCTGCTGACCTCCGGAGAGCTGATCAGCGCGCACAAAAGCCTTGTCGAGTATACCGACCTTGTCGAGCGAGTCGAGGGCCTTGAGTTTCTCGTCCTTTGTGAAGATTCCAAATGTCGCGCGCCACCATGGCATGTCGGGTACAAAGGCCGTCAACACATTCTTGATAACTGTCGTGCGCGTAATGAGGTTGAACGACTGGAATATCATGCCGATGCACCGGCGGAAAGCACGCAAGCTCTTTCCGTGCAGCGTCATTACGTCCGTGCCGTCGACGGTGAGCGTCCCTTCAGTGATGTCGTGCATGCGGTTTATTGTGCGGATAAGCGTACTCTTGCCCGCGCCGGACAGGCCGATGATGGCGACGAACTCGCCCTGCTCTATAGTAAGGTTTATATTTTTGAGCGCCTCAAAGCCGTTTGGATAGCGCTTGCTTACATTCTCAAATTTTATCATGTCTTCCCCTCTCGCTCTAAATGAGGGAGGAGGGCCGAGGCCTTCCTCCCTCAAACGGAGAAAAATGGTGTTGTGTTTTATCTCAGGCGGCGCTGTTGAGAGACTGAATCATCTCCTGAGCCGCACGCTCGGAGTCGTAGTCGGAACTCTGGGCAGGCAGGTAGCCGTTGTGGCTGTAGATGGCAATGACTTCCTTGCCCTCCTCGGTGTTGCCGATGTTGATGAAGGCCTGGGTCAGCGCCTCCTTGAAGTCGTCGGTCATTATCGGGGAGGTCTTGCTGACGCTGATGGTGTCGTTGTAGATGGCAGGAGTGACGCCGACAACGGCGGTGTCGTCCCAGATGCTGTTGGTCATGCCGTACTCACCAGTCCACTCGTCCTCATAGTCGCGGCGGGCGTCGGCGTAGGTGCAGAGGATGTCGACCTGGCCGGAGGCAAGGCGGGCAAAGGCGCTGCCATAGGAGTCGGACTGCACAACGTGGTCAAGGTCGGTTATGTTCTTGCCGAAATTCTCCTGCAGCCAGAGGGACGGATAGATATAGCCCGCAGGGGAAGAGGAGTTGGCGACAGACCAGTTGGCGCTGTTGACATCGTCCCAGGTGAGCTCCTCACCGGCGTTTATCTTGGCAGCGAGTTCCTGACCCTTCGCGGAGGGGCCTGCAATCATAAGCGCACGGTAGCTGGTAACCTGCTCGGTGGTGGGCTCTGTGGGAGCGTTGTCGTTCCAGTCCTTGGCGCTGTCGGAGTCGATGGACAGGCCGTCACGGGTGGCGGTCAGAATAACATCGCAGCCGTCATCGTAGAGAACGTAGGTGCCGCCGGGGATCAGGCCAACGTCGGCGG
>UMIY01050766.1_pt1 | contig 11116 bp, 8 predicted proteins | sample 1965921 | NCBI WGS metagenome assembly UMIY01 (sample SAMEA4836134, study PRJEB28245) | human gut metagenome | biome: gut microbiome; material: fecal sample | place: Denmark | collected 2008
TGGTGGATTGCGATGAAAACCTGTCCCATCTCCAGGAAATTGACGAGGCAAAGCAGACCATGCGCAGACTGCTCGAGGCCATGCCCGAGGGCACGGACTGGCTCGGGGTCGACGCCATAGACAGGTACTACGAGCTGCTCTATTCGCAGAAGCCGATAGAAAAGGAGATGGAATACCACTGCAAAGACTCTTCCGGCCTCTCCGTCAGCCTGGTTGATCTGTTGACCATAAACAAACAGGGCATGACGGCAGCGGCCGGAGCCGGCAGGAAAGTGCAAAACTTTACCATGCATCAGGCTTTCGAGACGGCCGAGGGCGCGTTTGAGGCCATATCCGACGAAAAGCGCGGCGTGCTCGTGCCGTATGGCGCCGGCGAGAAGCTCATAGGCCGGCTGCTCTCCGGCGAGCGTTCCCCGGAACTGTTCCGGCAGCTGGAAACCTATACGGTACAGCTCAGCGACGGCGAGCTGCGTAAGCTGGACGGCGCCGTGGCAGTCGGGCTGGACGGCACGGTGATGATGCTTCAGGGCAACTATTATGACGCGAAAGGGCCGGGCGTGGTCTTCGACCCTCTGCCGCTGGAGCCAATGTTTCAATAAGAAGGGAGGAAGCAATTTGCGGTTTAAAAACTCTGTCGAGCTGCGCATCTGGGGGCGGTATGCCCTCTTCAGCGAGCCGATAACCCGCGTGGGCGGCGAGAAGTGCAGCTATCCCGTCCCGACCTATGAGGCCCTGAAGGGCATACTCGAGAGCTGCTACTGGAAGCCAACCTTCATCTGGTACCCGGATTCCGTCCGTATCATGAACGCGATAGAGACGGAGAGCAAGGGAATAAGGCCGGTGCGGTACAACGACGGGAAGAACGACCTCTCATACTACACCTACCTGGTGAATGTGGAGTACAGGCTGCGCGCGCACTTCGAGTGGAACGAGCACAGGCCGGACCTGGCCGGTGACCGGGACGAGAACAAGCACTTCTTCATCGCCAGGCGCATGATTGAGCGCGGCGGGAGGCGGGATATCTACCTGGGCACGCGCGAGTGCCAGGGGTATGTCGAGCCGTGCGGCTTTGACGAAGGGAAGAGCGCATACCAGGAGTCTCCCGACATGCCGCTGGGCCTCATGCTGCACGGCTTCACCTACCCGGACGAGGGCGGGGACGGCGTGCTGAAAATGCGCCTGTGGCGGCCCGTGATGCGCGGAGGCACCATAGACTTCTGCCGCCCGGAGGAGTGCCCCGTAGTGGAGCCCATAGCGCACCGCAGACGGAAAACCTTCACAACCGGCAGGAATTTCTCACCGGTGGTGGACGAGCTGGAAAAGGAGGTCGGGCGCGATGGGCTGGATTGAGCGCTGCTATGAGGTATATGAGAAAAACCTCGGCGAGGTCGGAAAGCCGTCCTACCGCGGAAACCGTGAGGCGCCTGTCCTGCTGCCGGTCGCGCACACGACGCAGAAAGCGCAGGTTGAAGTAAGCCTGTCGGATGCGGGGGAGTTCCTCTCGGCGCGCGTGCTCAGACCGGATGAGGCCACGACCGTCATACCCTGCACGGAGGAGTCCGGCTCGCGCACTTCGGGCTTTGTCCCGCACCCGTTGGCCGATAAGCTGCAATACACCGCCGGGGACTACCTGGCTTTCGGAGGGCACAAGGACAGCAAATACAGCGAATACGTCAGCCAGCTCGAGGGCTGGTGCGCCTCCGAATACGGCAGCGGCAAGCTGCGGGCCGTACTGGCATACGTACGGAAAGGCACGCTGATCTCGGACCTGGTGAGCTACAGGGTGCTGGTGACGGGTGAGGACGGCAAGCTGGTGACCAACTGGAAGAAATACAGCGGCGAGGCCCCGGCAATAGCACCGCTGCTCGCCGACGAGACTGAGTGCTTCGTCCGCTGGAGCGTGGGCGGTACGCCGCTGTACGAGGACGGGAAGACGAGGCAGGACTGGGCAGGCTACTACACCTCCCAATTCAGCGACATAGGCACATGCTTCGTGACCGGCCGGAGAATGCCGCTCTCCCAGCTCAGCCCCTACAAGATACGCAACGCGGGGGATAAGGCGAAGCTCATATCGAGCAATGACTCCACGAACTTCACTTTCCGCGGCGAGCGCTTCGACAATTCAGCGCAGGCGCTGCACATAGGCTATGAGACCACCCAGAAGGCGCACAGCGCCCTGCGCTGGCTCATCGGCAAACAGGGCATCTACAACGGCAGCCAGACGATACTTGTCTGGGGCACCGAAAATGAGGACGTACCGGCGCCGACCTGGGATTCCGTCGATTTCGCCGGTGAGGACGACCTCGCCGACGAGCTGTCGAAACAGGAACAGGTCACGGTTGACACGACGAGGACGGCCTTCGCGCAGCTCTTCAACAAGGCCGCCAGCGGATACAAGTCGGAGCTCGGCGAATACGCGAAGATAAGCGTCATGATACTCGACGCCGCCACGCCCGGGCGCATGTCCGTCAAATACTACCGCGAGCTGAGCGGTTCCCGGCTCATTGACAGCGTGCTCGACTGGCACGGGACTTTTGCCTGGCAGCACAACTACCGCAGGGTGCAGACAGAGAAGGACGGAAAAAAGAAGTACATCCCCGTCTCATTCTACGGCGCGCCCTCGCCCGCCGACATAGCCAGGGCCGCTTACGGCGAAAACGCGGACGAGAAGCTGGTCAGCCAGACCATTGAGCGCCTGCTTGCCTGCATCACCGAGGGCAAGTACCTGCCGCGGGACATCATGCTCTCCGCCGCCCGCAGGGCCTCAAACGCGGCGGCCTACGAATACTACGAAGCCCAAAAAGTCAGGAGCATCGCCTGCGCGCTGGTGCGCGGCTACCACAACCGGAACTTGAAGGAGGATTACACTATGGCCTTGAAAGAGGGCTATCCCAGCCGCAGCTATGTGTTCGGGCGGATACTGGCCTGCGCCGACTACATAGAGTTCTGCGCCGAGAATAACGGCGCGATAAAATCCGCCGACCGCCGCCCCACCAACGCGCAGCGCATGGAGGTCGCGTTCACCCAGCACCCGGCCAAGTCCTGCATGGTGCTGGAAAAGCAGCTCGCGCCCTACGTCTCCCGGCTCATCAAGAACGGGCAGAGCACCTACCCATATAACAAAATGCTCGAGCTGATAGACAGCATCCCGCTGGAGGACTACAACAACAAGCCGCTCGACGAGCTCTATCTGCTGGGCTACGCCAGCCAGAGGCAGGAATTCTTCACGCCCCGTAAAGAAAAGGCCGCCGCGGATGACGGCAGCGAAGCTTGAAAACAAGGAGGATAATGAAAATGTCAGCTCTTCAGAACAAGATAGACTTTGCCCTCGTGATAGCCGTCAACCATGCCAACCCCAACGGCGACCCGCTCAACGGCAACCGCCCGCGCGAGACTTACGACGGGCACGGCGAGATCTCCGACGTCTGCCTCAAGCGCAAAATCCGCAACCGCATGATGGACATGGGCGAGTGCGTCTTCGTGCAGTCCGACGACCGCGCCACGGATGGCTTCCACTCGCTCAAGGAGCGCGCCGAGGCCGTCAAGGAACTCAAGACAAAGGACAAGGACGAGTACGCGCGCATCGCCTGCGAGACCTGGCTCGACGTGCGCAGCTTCGGCCAGGTGTTCGCCTTCAAGGGCGGCAAGGACGACGGCGTCTCCGTCGGCGTGCGCGGCCCGGTGTCCATACACCCCGCCTTCAGCGCAGACCCCATTGAAATTGACAGCGTGCAGATAACCAAGAGCGTCAACAGCGAGCCCGCGGCCAAGAAGTCCAGCGACACCATGGGCATGAAGCACCGCGTAAACTTCGGCCTCTACACGACCTTCGGCAGCATCAACTGCCAGCTGGCCGAGAAGACCGGCTTCTCCGAGAACGACGCCGAGGTCATAAAGAAGGCGCTCATCTCGCTCTTTGAAAACGACGTATCCTCCGCCCGTCCGGACGGCAGCATGGAGGTTCTGCGCCTCTACTGGTGGCGGCACAACTGCAAGAACGGCCAGTATTCCTCCGCCAAGGTCCACCGCCTGCTCAAAGTAAAAGCCATGTCCGATGACCCCCGCAGCATAGACGATTACGCCATAACCTGCGATGAGCTTCCCGGCCTCGCGGTGGAAGTCTATGACGGAGAGTGAGGACTATTTGCAGATGTCCGGCATACAGCACTTCAGCTTTTGCCGGAGACAGTGGGCGCTCGTGTATCTGGAGCAGCAGTGGAGCGAAAACCTCCGCACCGCCGAGGGGAGGCTGGAGCACGAGCGCGCCCACGACGACACCCTCACCGAAAAGCGAGGGGGCCTTCTGATAATCCGCGGCATGCGCGTTGTTTCGCACCGGCTGCGGCTGAGCGGCGAGTGCGACGTGGTGGAGTTCCGCGCCGATGAGGACGGTGTGGAGCTGTACGGCCGCGAGGGCCGGTGGCTGCCCATGCCGGTGGAGTACAAGCACGGCGCCAGCAAGGAAAACGACGCGGACAGGCTGCAGCTGTGCGCCCAGGCCATGGCGATTGAGGAGATGCTGTCCTGCGACGTGCCGCGCGGGGCGATATTCTACGCCTCGTCACGGCGTCGGGAGTATGTGGACATATCCCCCGAGCTCAGGGACAGGGCTGCGGCCATGGCCGGGGAGATGAACGAGTACTTCCGCCGCGGCTACACCCCAAAGGTAAAGCCGGCCAAGCACTGCAACGCCTGTTCGCTGAAGGAGCTCTGCCTGCCGTCGCTGTACAGGCACGCCGACAGCGGTAAATATGTGCGCGAGCACATCGAGGAAGCAATGGGGGATGGCATATGCGGAAGCTGCTGAATACGCTCTTCATCCTCACCGAGGACAGCTACCTCAGCCTGGACGGCGAGAATGTGGTTGTCAGCCGCGAGCGCGAGGAAGCAGCACGTTTCCCGCTGCACACGCTGGAGGGGATACTGACCTTCGCCTACCCCGGCGCCTCTCCGGCGCTCATGGGCGCCTGCGCCAAGCGGGGCGTTGACCTGGCCTTTTTCACGCCGCGGGGCAGGTTCCTCGCACGCACTGTCGGTGAGGAGCGCGGGAACGTCCTGCTGCGCCAGACCCAGTACCGGGCGTCAGACTCGCCATACGAGAGCGTGCGCCTGGGCAAGGGGTTCATCCTGGGCAAAATCTATAACGCCCGCTGGGTGCTGGAGCGCGCCACACGTGACCACCCCATGCGCGTGCCGGTTGACCGACTGAAAGAGCTGTCGTCGCAGCTGGCGGCCGCAATGGTTCGCGTTGAAGAGTGCGAGACGCCGGATGAGCTGCTGGGCATAGAGGGGGAGGCGGCGCAGAGGTACTTCTCCGGTTTCGACAGCCTTATTTTGCAGCAGCGCGACGTGTTCTCGTTCACCGGGAGGAGCCGCCGCCCGCCGCTTGACCCCATAAATGCCATGCTTGGCTTTGCGTATTCCCTCCTCGCCCGCGACTGTGCCGCCGCGCTGGAAGGCGTGGGGCTGGACCCGTATGTCGGCTTCCTGCACAGGCCCCGGCCCGGCAGGGCGAGCCTTGCACTCGACCTCATGGAGGAGCTGAGATGCGTGTATGCGGACAGGTTCGTCCTGTCCTGCGTGAACCAGAAGATACTCACGGGCTCGCATTGCCGCCGTCAGGAAAACGGCGCCGTACTGCTCACGGATGAGGGCCGCCGTGCGTTCCTGAGCGCGTGGCAGAAGCGGCGCCAGGAGTTTATAACGCACCCGTTCCTGGGTGAGAAAGTCCAGTGGGGGCTTGTGCCGTATGTGCAGGCCCTGCTGCTCGCCAGGACTCTGCGCGGCGATCTGGAGCGATATCCGCCGTTTTTCTGGAAGTGAGGCCGGTATGCTGGTGTTGGTCACTTATGACGTAAGTACAGAAACGGCTGCCGGCCGGCGCAGGCTGCGGAAAGTTGCAAAGGCGTGCGTGGATTACGGCCAGCGCGTGCAGAACTCGGTGTTTGAGTGTATGCTGGACGCCGCACAATACGCGGTTTTCAAGAGCAGGCTTGTCTCGCTGATCGACCCGGCGCACGACAGCCTGAGGTTTTATCAGCTGGGCAATAATTATAAAAATAAGGTCGAGCACATAGGCATAAGCCCGCAGTGGGCGCAGGATGATATCCTGCTGCTCTAGTGCGAAGCGCAAGCGCTCAAAAACCGCCGGAGATCTTCGCACCCATTCCAGACAGCGAATCAGGAGTTATCACTCCCCTTGTCAACCACGCTGCCAAAACTGAATGTTTACTGTTACCAATACTTTTGCAAACAAGTGGCAATAATCTGTCACAGTTTGCCGACGTTCCCCGCAAGGGGAACGTGGATAGAAATTGCTCCGTTAAAATATAGCCACGCAGTGCTTACGACGTTCCCCGCAAGGGGAACGTGGATAGAAATTCACAAAAAGCGCAGGTGAGCGGCAATGCCACTTGGACGTTCCCCGCAAGGGGAACGTGGATAGAAATGCGCCTCGCCGCCTACGAGGATACGGGGCTGGAACGACGTTCCCCGCAAGGGGAACGTGGATAGAAATTGGCGGTGTACGACGGCCCGGAAACGTAGTAATTCGACGTTCCCCGCAAGGGGAACGTGGATAGAAATGGTGGCTATCAACATCAACAACACCGCCGTGACTAGACGTTCCCCGCAAGGGGAACGTGGATAGAAATGAGGTCAGCCTGCCGCACCGCATCAGTGTTCGCAGGACGTTCCCCGCAAGGGGAACGTGGATAGAAATGTCTTGTCCCTGCGCGCGATGTTAGATAGCAGCCTGACGTTCCCCGCAAGGGGAACGTGGATAGAAATCGATATAGACGAGTTCCGAAAAAGTGATCGCGCCTGACGTTCCCCGCAAGGGGAACGTGGATAGAAATTGCGCATCGGTGCATACTACCTCAACGTCTTCCGAGGACGTTCCCCGCAAGGGGAACGTGGATAGAAATTATGCTGCTATAGCGCCGCTAAGCGGATCACCAAGACGTTCCCCGCAAGGGGAACGTGGATAGAAATGTCTCGCTACTCTCCGCCCCAACCGATGCCGACGACGTTCCCCGCAAGGGGAACGTGGATAGAAATGCAACCCGCGAGGCCGAGCTGGAAAAGGCTATTGGACGTTCCCCGCAAGGGGAACGTGGATAGAAATCACGGATAGTAACTGTCAGGATTGAGAACGAAGTGGGACGTTCCCCGCAAGGGGAACGTGGATAGAAATATCCAATGGCTGGTGCGCACGCTCATACTTGACGGGACGTTCCCCGCAAGGGGAACGTGGATAGAAATTCGCCTACACCGGTGAGATCAACACCTCGGACGCGACGTTCCCCGCAAGGGGAACGTGGATAGAAATAGAAACAATGAAACCAGCAACCCTACATACTGTGCGACGTTCCCCGCAAGGGGAACGTGGATAGAAATTCAACCGCACGGTAACGGAGCTTGAAAAACGGCTGACGACGTTCCCCGCAAGGGGAACGTGGATAGAAATGCGCCGACCTGGTCGGCGAACACCCTCGACGGAGGACGTTCCCCGCAAGGGGAACGTGGATAGAAATCCCTCCAGGTACAGCAGCCCTCTGCTGGCCACCAGGCGGACGTTCCCCGCAAGGGGAACGTGGATAGAAATAGCTCGGTTTCGGTCGCGTTTACCGTCCGCTGCCACTTGACGTTCCCCGCAAGGGGAACGTGGATAGAAATCCGGCATGCCGAATATGACGCGCCTGTAGAGCAGGACGTTCCCCGCAAGGGGAACGTGGATAGAAATTCCGCTATGAGGTCAAGAAAAACAACGGGGATGGTCAGGACGTTCCCCGCAAGGGGAACGTGGATAGAAATCCCTGTCCGACTTGGCGCTTGCAGACATGGTAACGGACGTTCCCCGCAAGGGGAACGTGGATAGAAATCTTTGCGCGCCGGAGGCGTGGGATACATTGTGCTGGACGTTCCCCGCAAGGGGAACGTGGATAGAAATCACGCGTCCCGCTGGAAGTCGCCCACGCCCAGCACAGACGTTCCCCGCAAGGGGAACGTGGATAGAAATGAGCAAAAAGGGTGGTGGATTGCTCAAAAAGAAACGACGTTCCCCGCAAGGGGAACGTGGATAGAAATTCAACGGCTCGAACATTCTCAACGCAATACTCAAAGACGTTCCCCGCAAGGGGAACGTGGATAGAAATGCACTGGGTGCCATCGCCGCAAAGGACTGGATAGGGACGTTCCCCGCAAGGGGAACGTGGATAGAAATGACAGGCTGAGGGAGATAGCTGAGGCGGAACGCGAGACGTTCCCCGCAAGGGGAACGTGGATAGAAATGACGTTGAGCGCAGTGTGCATCGTGAGGGAGAGAGGACGTTCCCCGCAAGGGGAACGTGGATAGAAATAGCGAAGAAGTCCTTGCGCTGCTGTGGGTCGTTCGACGTTCCCCGCAAGGGGAACGTGGATAGAAATTATTTTGACCGCACCCTCCTGCGGACAATTACGCAGACGTTCCCCGCAAGGGGAACGTGGATAGAAATCTCTGCCCCGGGACGTCGTACCGGTCGCCCACACGACGTTCCCCGCAAGGGGAACGTGGATAGAAATGACACGTACCCGCGCCCGAATGGGCGCGGGTATTGACGTTCCCCGCAAGGGGAACGTGGATAGAAATTACTGCTTCGGCTGCTTGAAGGCGTGTATCTCGGACGTTCCCCGCAAGGGGAACGTGGATAGAAATCAGACCGCTTGCCTCGTCCGGTGCGCCCTCCAAGACGTTCCCCGCAAGGGGAACGTGGATAGAAATTCAAGACCAAACATGACTAATACCTCCCGTGCCCGACGTTCCCCGCAAGGGGAACGTGGATAGAAATATCCAGAACGACCCTGACGTGCGCGCGATGAGCGGACGTTCCCCGCAAGGGGAACGTGGATAGAAATCCGTCAGCCCTGACACCATCCTGATCCCCAACAAGACGTTCCCCGCAAGGGGAACGTGGATAGAAATTAAACAGTTCAAGTGTTTCTAAGATATCTCCTATGACGTTCCCCGCAAGGGGAACGTGGATAGAAATGTAGTCCTGTATGAGTTTGAGGGCACACCGTACCGACGTTCCCCGCAAGGGGAACGTGGATAGAAATGACAACGCTGTGAGGCGCAAGGGTCTGGCCTATGACGTTCCCCGCAAGGGGAACGTGGATAGAAATCCCGATATGGGCACCGGTGACGGGACGGCGGTGGACGTTCCCCGCAAGGGGAACGTGGATAGAAATCCGGCGTCAACGAGGTAAGCGTCTACTCCGTCGAGACGTTCCCCGCAAGGGGAACGTGGATAGAAATGACTCTCCCTATAATCCAGCGCATCATTACACAGTCGACGTTCCCCGCAAGGGGAACGTGGATAGAAATGAGGCGCGCCCCTCCGGCACGCCTCGAAAGCGCTGACGTTCCCCGCAAGGGGAACGTGGATAGAAATTATCAGGGGACACCCTGCCGTACAGCTCGCCCTGCGACGTTCCCCGCAAGGGGAACGTGGATAGAAATTCCGCCAGTCTGGATGGGAGGCTAGGGATCGCCGAGACGTTCCCCGCAAGGGGAACGTGGATAGAAATTGCGGTAAGCGACAAGCGCGTGCAGCCCTCTTGAGACGTTCCCCGCAAGGGGAACGTGGATAGAAATTCTGCCATGGCATATATGAGGGTGATGCCCACGTGACGTTCCCCGCAAGGGGAACGTGGATAGAAATTCCCCCCCCTGCCCCCCCCGCTGGGGGGGACGAAGACGTTCCCCGCAAGGGGAACGTGGATAGAAATATCGCTTTTCCGGCGCGCTGCGGCGCGCCGGAAAGACGTTCCCCGCAAGGGGAACGTGGATAGAAATCCCTCGGTGACCCAGCACTGGCGCCGGAGCGGGAGACGTTCCCCGCAAGGGGAACGTGGATAGAAATGAGGCGCGCCCCTCCGGCACGCCTCGATAGCGCTGACGTTCCCCGCAAGGGGAACGTGGATAGAAATCCCACCATGCCAATACCACCGGCCACCAATATGGCGACGTTCCCCGCAAGGGGAACGTGGATAGAAATGCTGTGAATACATGGCACATACCGGCAAGCCCAGAGACGTTCCCCGCAAGGGGAACGTGGATAGAAATTCGATTGGTTGTACCGACGGGGAGAAAATCGTAGGGACGTTCCCCGCAAGGGGAACGTGGATAGAAATCCCTGTCTGTCTAGTGTATAATACAAGCAGTAGGAGACGTTCCCCGCAAGGGGAACGTGGATAGAAATGTCAAACATCTCGTATGTAACAAGGCCCGTATTGGACGTTCCCCGCAAGGGGAACGTGGATAGAAATATAGGGCACCTCAGGTCATAAGCGTACAGATGATGGACGTTCCCCGCAAGGGGAACGTGGATAGAAATGTCTCTGGTGATACGGTCACCTGTGCCGAGTATGGACGTTCCCCGCAAGGGGAACGTGGATAGAAATCCTTGCGCAGGCAAGGGGGGGCCAGGACGCCCACGACGTTCCCCGCAAGGGGAACGTGGATAGAAATCCGAGCATAAGAGGCGGTATATCTGGGAGGCGCCGGACGTTCCCCGCAAGGGGAACGTGGATAGAAATGTCACCCTCACGCTGGACAGTGAGAGGGTCGGGGAGACGTTCCCCGCAAGGGGAACGTGGATAGAAATGGCGATGCGGACGGGGGTCAGCTGATACCATGTGGACGTTCCCCGCAAGGGGAACGTGGATAGAAATCCGATGATACCATGCGGCGTCTGCTGACCGATGTAGACGTTCCCCGCAAGGGGAACGTGGATAGAAATGCGCTGAGACGTCGTATCTATCCCCGACCCTCTGACGTTCCCCGCAAGGGGAACGTGGATAGAAATTGTACTATGACGTTGAACGCCGACGTCGTAGGTGGACGTTCCCCGCAAGGGGAACGTGGATAGAAATCACACCGCCTGACGCGTCCGGTGCCTCTTATAGTGACGTTCCCCGCAAGGGGAACGTGGATAGAAATTGTACTATGACGTTGAACGCCGACGTCGTAGGTGGACGTTCCCCGCAAGGGGAACGTGGATAGAAATCACACCGCCTGACGCGTCCGGTGCCTCTTATAGTGACGTTCCCCGCAAGGGGAACGTGGATAGAAATT
>UMIY01044146.1_pt1 | contig 11066 bp, 6 predicted proteins | sample 1965921 | NCBI WGS metagenome assembly UMIY01 (sample SAMEA4836134, study PRJEB28245) | human gut metagenome | biome: gut microbiome; material: fecal sample | place: Denmark | collected 2008
AATAGCAAAAGATATTCAGAAAGATTTAGATTTACTATGTATTCCAAATTGTGTGTGATTATCAGTAATTTGCAATTTTATGATATTTCTTGAATGTATAGGTTCGAGAGCCTGTCTCTCCGCAGAACCTACTGGACAAAAAAGGACAGTAAGAGGACAAAAACCTACAAATCAGCGATTTGTAGGTTTTTTATTGCCTATAAGTCTTGTTTCCAAGACAACAAAAGGACTTGAAAAGACATAGTTTCGTTACTAAATCGAGCATCAAAAAAGCAAGATTGTAATAAATAATGTAACTCTCTGAATCACACGTGTAAACTTCCATTTTCTTCTTATCGCTGCCAAGTGGCAAAAAAGCAAGATGCAGCGGATTTATGCAGACTTTCCGTAACGAATGCTCTACACTAGAATTTCAAAGTCTGGAATTCCTCCGTTTCTGCAAATTCCTATTATTTTCCAAACCATTAAGAGATTAGGTTTTTGTCTCTGTCTTTTTGTATTTTTGCCGGGATATATTCTACATTCAAGCCGCTGGAATATACGTTCCACGATGCTGGAATATAGAATTTTCCCTGACAAATGAAGGAAATCATCGGGGCGTCTGCATGAAATGCCAGGACACTCCGGCTGAAAAAGCCTGCCGTATCCTTTCGTCCGGCATGGATGCTGTCCGGAACGGGCACACAAAAAGTCCGGGAAACAGCGGTTCTGATGAATCCTGCTTCCCGGACTTAATATCCCTTATTGAATGTCTCCTTGTCTTATCATACCTCAGGTTTCATTCAACCTGCCGGTATGTTCCGGATTATTTTTTCAGTTTTTCTTCAATCGGGTCATTATATTGAGCCTGAAGTTTCTTCAATTCTTCCTTCAGTTCTTTCGTCACTTCTTCATATCCCTCCTTGCCGAACAAGTTGTTCATTTCTTTCGGGTCTTCCTGAAGGTCGTAAAGTTCCCACTCGTCAATATCATTATAAAAATGAATCAGCTTATAGCGTTCCGTACGTACACCGTAATGACGTTTTACCATGTGCTCTGCGGGATATTCATAGAAATGGTAATAAAGTGACTTGCGCCAGTCGGACAGTTTTTCACCCTTAAGCAGCGGAAGCAAGGATACACCCTGAATGTCCGACGGGATTTCCGCACCTGCCAAATCAAGGAACGTAGGAGCATAGTCTATATTCTGCACCATCTCGGTAATTTCTCCTTTGGCCTTCTGCTTCATGTTATCCGGCAAACGCATGACGAGAGGAGTACGCATGGACTCTTCATACATGAAACGCTTGTCGAACCAGCCATGTTCGCCCATGTAGAAGCCCTGGTCGGAGGTATAAACCACCAGCGTGTTCTTCAGCAATCCCTGCTGTTCAAGATAATCAAGCAACACGCCGACATTATCATCGAGTGACTTAAGCACCTTGGCATAATCTCTCATATACCGCTGATACTTCCACTCTGCCAGTTCTTTTCCCTGAGGGTTCTTCTTGTAGAACTCATCAATAATCGGCTGGTAGAAAGCATCGTACACTTTACGGTCGGCTTCATCAAGACGGCCCACAAAAGCCTCATAAGTGGTTTTCAGCGGAGTATCCCCTTCAGGATTGTACATCTTGGTGTCATACATTATATCCATATCCTTAAGGATGCCCATCTCCTGAGTCTTTGCAGCTTCCCTGCCTTCATAGTCATCATAGAAGTTGTCAGGCAATGCAAATGTCTTGTCTTCATACAGAGAGAGATACTTCATTTCAGGCAACCAGTTGCGGTGGCATGCCTTATGGTGCACGAAAAGACAGAAAGGTTTCTCCTTGTCCCGCTGGTTGGCAATCCAGTCGATGCTCTTTTCGGTTATAATATTCGTAAGATAGCCTTTCTCCGTAATCGTATCATTGTTCATTTCTATGAAGCGGGGGTTATAGTAGTCTCCCTGCCCCGGCACGATTTCCCAATAGTCAAATCCGGTGGGAAGACTCTCCAGATGCCATTTTCCTATCAAGGCAGTCTGATAACCTGCTTTCTGGAGGAGCTTGGGCATTGTCTGCTGAGAGCCGTCGAACACACAGTTGGTGTTATCATAGAAGCCATTGGCATGGCTGTGTTTTCCCGTAAGCATACAGGCACGGCTAGGCCCCGACAGAGAGTTTGCCACAAAACTGTTTACAAATTTCACTCCGTCATTGGCGATGCGGTCGAGATTAGGAGTTTCTACATAACGGTTATCATAACAACTCATCATCTGGGCCGTATGGTCATCGGTCATGATATACACAATATTGAATCTTTCCTCTTGTTCCTTCTGCGCTCCCCCGCATGAGGTCAGCACAAACTGGGGAACACCCAAAGATGCCAGATAAAACAGGCTTATAGCTGATTTTGAAGTCATATTTTTTTATTTTTATCGAACTCACATTTTGTTTAATTTACGAAACCGCTTTATTTATCCCATGCTTCATGTATATCTTCCTTATAGTTGTATCCATATACTTTGTATATGTCCAGCTGGTGTTTCAAGCGTTCCATGAAGTCTTGGATATTCTTGTTTTCAGGTTTGCTCCATTGTATTTCGGCCAAGGCAGCGATACGGGGCATCATCTGCCATTCCATCTTCACGCTGTCCTTCGTCCACTCTGTCCAGATGCAAGCCTGCGCCCCCATTATATTCTTTTTCTGCTCCGGCGTAGCCTCCTCAGGAACAGGCTCAAATGAATAGACCCTGTCTATGCTGCTTAATCCTCTTAGTTCGTTGAACTTGGCATTGCTGAAATACAGGTACTGGATTGGACAGGCGATTGTTCTATATCCGCCTTCTATGGATTTCAAACGTGCCTCCGGTTTTGTCCAGGCCATGACGATGGTAGACTTTGCAGGATTCCCCTTCAGGATTTCATTCCATGCCATCATTTCTCTTCCCCGCTTCTGGATTTCCTTTTCCACTTCTCCCATAAACCAGGCTTGAAGCTGGTTTTCCTTGGTATGCTCCTTCGTGTCCTTCAAGCCCAGCTCCCTGATTTTCCGTTGACATTTCGCACAAGTCTTCCAATAAAATTTAGGGCATTCATCTCCGCCTATATGAATATAAGGAGAGGGGAAAATGTCCATGATTTCATTAATCACATCTTTCGCAAACTGCAATGTTTTCTCATTTCCTCCACACAACACTTCCCTGAACACACCAAAATTGGGCGCAATCTCGTATGGGCCACCCGTACATCCCAGTTCCGGATAAGAAGCCAGCGCTGCCAGCATGTGTCCCGGCATATCGATTTCCGGAATCACGGTAATGTATCGCTCGGCCGCATATCTGACGATTTCTTTTGCTTCTTCCTGCGTATAATATCCGCTCACCGGAATATTGTCGAGTTCTTTCGAGCCACGTTCTTTAATCGTACCCTTTCTCTTCGAACCGATTTCCGTCAGTTTCGGGTATTTCTTGATTTCTATGCGCCAGCCCTGGTCTTCCGTGAGATGCCAGTGAAAGTAATTGATATTGTGCAATGCCAGCATGTCGATTATTTCCTTCAAATAATCCACGCCAAAGAAATGCCGGCCCACGTCTACCATGAATCCTCTGTAACCAAACCGCGGAGAATCTTTTACGCTGCCGCAAGGAATGGCTGCAAGTGTGGTTCCGTCTGTAATGGGCAAGGCTTTATGCAATGTCTGGATGCCATAAAATACGCCGGCCTCGGTTTTACCTTTTAAGGAAATCCGTTCTTCTGACACATTCAGTTCATATCCTTCCTCCTCTGTCAACGTATTGTCCAGGCTCAGCACGATGGCATTATCCCCTTCTTTAGTAGACAACTTCACCTCCGTAGCGGCTATTTTCTTGATATATGAAGCCAGAAATTCCGCATTCCTCTTCATCTTCTCATTGCCTTCCGGATAGCATATCTTTGTTGCCCCGTCAATCACAAAAGAGAAACCGTCGTCCAATTTAACCACTTCACTGGGTATGGGTATTACATCCAGACTGCCAAGTGTGACTTCTTTCTGGGTACACGACATAAGCCCCGATACCATAAAAGACAATAACATCCATTTTTTCAATTGACTCGTGTTCATAGATTCATTTTTCATGTAATTTAAAATAGAATGTACAAATAAAGGCTTTCCACACCAGAAAACAGGCATGGAAAGCCTTAATAAATAATAATTAGAGACTAATTACCCCATCCCGGATTCTGTTTCCACAATCCATCCATCAAATTCAACATTCTTTCCTGTATAGGCAGCAGATAATCTCTGTTGGCCTTAAACTGCCATCCTTGCGGCATTGATGCGGGTGGCACAGGCAAGATATAGCCATTTTCATCAAGGTTCAATTTCAAGCCGGCATACTCTTTCTGCCCTTCCAGGTTACTGCCTTTGAACAGTGCTCCCATAGGACGCTTTCCGATGATGAGCTCTTCAGCCGCAGCCCAGCGGAGAATATCTTTCAACCGCTTTCCTTCCAGTGCTGTCTCTACTCTTCTCTCGCGGCGGACAGCCTGCACATATTTATTCAAATCCTTGAACGGATAGCTTGCATCCGTGTTATATTCTCTGTCGAAATCTACAGCAGGCATATCGGCACGGTCGCGCAGAGGCTGCAACACCCGGATGATTTCACTTGCATTCGCCGCACCGTTCTGTTCTGCCAGTGCTTCTGCATGGTTCAACAGGATGTCGGCATAGCGGAACTGGATGGCAGGTGTTGTTCCTTTATATTCACTGAGGTAATCTCCCTCGAAGTCTATCTGCACATGCTTCAGCATGACATAACCCGTAAGATTGGTTCCGAATGCGGTTCCGTCTCCGGCCAGATTAGGCCAGGTCATCGTATACGGTTTGCCGGCTCTTTCCGGTTGCATGCGCTGGCCGGGGAAAGCTACCGTCTGTGCCAGTCGTGGGTCACGATTTTCTGGATCCAGTTCATCCGGATAGTTTTTCTTCAAGTTCAGCAAATCCGTACCATACAGCGGCTTGCCGTCTCTTGACAGATAATCATCCACCAGCGATGCACAGATACCGATGTTTCCACCTCCTGTATTCAAGTAGCGGGTCACGCTGTTACCCACCTTATCACCATCAAACATCTTGAACCAGAGGATTTCCGGATTGGTAGTAAGATCCTCCGTCTCAAACAGCTTTCTGTAATCCTCGTTTGCAAGGTCTCCCGTGTCGTATATCTTCCATACCCCCCGGGCCTCCACTTGCTTACACGCTTCAATCGCCGTGGCAAGATAGCTTTCAATCTTCGCATTCAAATCCGATTCACTCAATGTGTAGTCATAGAACTTCTCCGGTTTGTTCTTTTCTTTCTCGTAATGATACCGTTCCCATGTAGCCTCGAACAAAGCCACTTCACTAATCAATGCACGGGCCACGTCTTTATGAAGCCTCATCGAAGCTGAATTGCTCTGTTCTTTCATCAAGTCCCTGGCATTGCCCAAATCTTTAAGAATCTTGTCTACAATGAACGTGCGGCTTTCACGCGGCAGCATCATTATCGACAAATCCGGGTCCAAAGGTTTGTCTACCCATGCCAGTTCTCCATAATTGATAAACATCCGATAATAATACCATGCACGGAAATAGTACGCTTCTCCCTTCAGATGGTTAAATTCCACGTCTCCCTTGTCCGGGCAGTTGTCAATATTGTTGAGCAGATAATTTATATCCCTTATATAGGTATAATTGGAAAGCGAACCGGCAGAGCTCAGCGCGGTCTGTCCCATCAGCCGTGTGTTAGCGGCCGGGCTGCTCATGTTGTCACTGTCATAGTCCTGACCTGCCATGCCTCCGCCGCCACCGGCCATAAATCCTTGTCCTATCAGCCCGCTTTCATAATAACGGTCCACATAGTTTCTTATCTCACCCACGCTCTGAAATGGCTCCGCCGTAGAAAGTACCCCCTCCGGCATCTTATCCAAATCATAACATCCGGCCAGTCCGAAAGAAAAGGCCATTGCCAAAAGTATATTTATCTTCTTCATATATATCAAATATTATAAGTTAACAATCAGACCTACAGATAAAACCTTGTTCATAGGATAGTTCTTACCGCCTTCCGATGTGTAAGTGTTTGAAGTGAATATGGCTTCCGGGTCAAACATTCCTTTCAGTTTCGTGAAAGTCAGCAGGTTTTCTCCTGAGAAGAATACCTGTACTTTTTGCAGTGAGGCTTTCTTTACCCATGCATCGGGCAACGTATAGCTCAACGTAAGATTCTTCAATCTGCAATATGCGGCATTCTGCAAATAACGGTCAGTTGTCTGTATGTTCTTATTCTGGAAAGGTCCTACTCCGCCTGCAGTACTAATGTACGGTTTCGGATAATAAGCCCCCGGATTATCCGGACGCCAGTAATCCATGTGTTCCTTGAACACCGTCACCTGGGCAAAAGAACTGAAGCCCCAGAAATAGACTCCGCTCGGAGCCCAGTCGCGCTTTCCTACTCCCTGGAACATCAGGCTCAGGCTCAGTCCCTTCCAGCTGATGGAGCCGTTCACCGTATACTGGTAGCGAGGAGTGGTGTTTCCGATGACGGTCATATCGCCCATGTCGCCCAGCTTGTTGTTTCCTCTGTCGATTACCTTCCGGCCATCTTCGCCAATCTTACCGTCCAAATCTACATACTTCACATCTCCCGGTTCCCACAACTTTCCGCTGAAGTAAGTCAGGTCATATTCCTTGTTATATGCATCTGCCTCTTCCGGGGTCTGAATGAGTCCGTCAGTACGGTATCCCCATATTTCTCCGTACTTTCTGCCTTCATACCAAGTACCGGCCGGATTGGTCATGGTAGGATTGGAATATTTAGTAACTTTCGTCACGGCATCCGAAACAGAACCGCCGATACTGAAATCGATGTCACTGCCAATCTTTCCTCTATAGTTCAATGACAACTCCCATCCTCTGTCGCGCAGGTTTGCGTTGTTTTCCTGAGGAGCTACAGCACCGAACATATCCGGGAAGTCATATCCAGGACCAAGCATATCTTTCGTATCGCGCTGGAAAATATCCACGGTACCCGTCAGGGCATTGCCAAAGAATCCGAAGTCAAGACCGATATTCTTGCTTTCCACCTTTTCCCATGTGGTATTAGGATTGACTACGGCCGGAGGATTCGTGTACATGTGACGTCCGTCACTGAATATATAGTTACCCAGCCCGTTGTTAATAGACATAGTGGAAGCGAATGTATACAAAGCCGCGTTAGCCTGGTTACCCAACAGACCGTAAGAAGCTCTCAACTTAAGGTTTGACAAGAAGCCTTCCGTCTTCTGCATGAATTTCTCGCGATGAATGTTCCATCCCAATGAAACGGAAGGGAAGAATCCCCAGCGGTTGCCTTTTGCAAAACGTGAAGAGCCGTCATAACGTCCGTTCACTTCCACGAGGTATTTTCCGTCGAAATCGTAATTGATACGTCCGAAGAATCCCCGTGTAGCCCATCCGTTACGGGTATCGACAACCACCTTGTCGCCCGTACCCATTCCTACATTAGGATTAGCCGTAGAGTACAGGCCTGTAATCGAATTCTTCATCCAGCTGTAATCATTGTTCTCTTCCTGATAACCTGCCATCACGGTAAAGTTATGCTTGTCTGCCAGTGAGAACATGTAGTTGGTATAAAGATTGATACTCTGGTATCTTGTATTGGCATACGCACGGGTAAACTGTCCGTCGGCCGATACACCCAGTTCGGAACGTGCCACCTTAGTCAGCGTTACCCCGTCCTGCTCATAGATATACGGTGCCACATTCAGTGCCTCATATTCCATGTTAAGCTGCTTATAGGTGTAGTCAAAGAAGATAAACCAGTTCTTTACAGGCTGGAACTCAAGTCCGGCAGTGATATTAAAGCGGTCTCTCTGTGTATCCGTATAAGTACCGCTCTGCAAATAAGGAATCATTGACAATTCGGTGAAATGTCCGTTCGGGTCTACAGGAGATACCGTAGGACGGAAACGCGCCAAACTGTGATAGAATCCTTCGCTCAATCCGCCATCCAGGCCATTTCCCTGACTGAACGGAGTCTTGTTGTCCGAATGCATATACTTGGCATTGAACTTCACCTTCATCCACTTGGTCAGTTCAGATGAAATGTTTGCGTTCAAGGTATAACGCGAATAATCCATATCGGCATACCTCAATATACCGTCTTCGTTGTAATAACCTCCGGAAATATAATACTGGGCTTTCTTGGTACCACCGCTGAAACTCAGGTTATGATTCTGCTTGAAAGCAAAGTTCTTATAGTGAAGGTCAAAATAATTCGTATTTCCCAGACCAAGCTCCGAATTCTCAAAAGCAGCATTAAGAGTCTGGCCAGGCTGCAAATCGCCCCATGGGTCAACACTTGAAGGGTCTCTCATATACTGTTCCAGCTGGGCTATTTTTTCTGCTGAATAAGCTCTGTTTCCGGCTCCGGCATTATTGACACCATCGTTCCAGAACTTCACGAAGTCAAGCGAGTTCACCATGTCAGGCAATACGGTAGGAGTACTCCATCCTACTGTTCCCTGATAATTGGCACGCATCTTTCCTTCATGACCTTTTTTGGTCGTGACAAGAATCACACCGTATGCGGCACGTGCACCGTAAATAGAACAGGCAGCCGCATCCTTCAATACGGAAATATTCTCAATGTCATTGGGATTGACGTCAGAAAGTTCCATTTCCACTCCATCTACCAGAATATATGGAGCCGCATTCCCCGACAGGTTTCCCTGGCCACGCAGGGTCAATGTACCCGTAGCACCCGGTCGTCCGGCATTGCTGTTGCTTACGGTCAAGCCCGGCACCATCCCCTGCAAGCCCTGAGTGGCGTCAGCCAGCGGACGGGTTTCAAAGGCATCTCCTTTTACAGAAGAAACGGCACCGGTAAGATTTACTTTCTTCTGTACGCCATAACCCACTACCACTACTTCATCCAGCTGCTCTGTATCGCTTTCCATCACAACCCTGATGTCAGTTCCGTTCCATGTGAGTTCCACATCCTTGTAGCCTACATACGAAATGACCACCACAGCCCCTTTTTTCACATTTGGAATAGAAAAACTGCCATCCAAACCCGTGATGGTACCATTAGACGTACCTTTTACCAAGACAGAAGCACCGATTACCGTTTCTCCCGTCTCATCCAGCACTACACCTTTACATTGACTTTCCTGTTGAGATACATACATTCTCACGGCCTCCGAATGGCTCTCCGCATGAATGTAACCAGCCGAGAATCCCGACAACAGCATAGACATTGCCAAAAATTTAAACTCTGATCCTTTCATAGTTCAATTTTAAGTTAACAATAAAATTAATTTCTCCTGAACAAATGTAAATAAATTTTTAATGTACTTATCACTATAATTGGTTAAATATACATAACATTCACATCTCGATAAGACAGAGAAGGAACAACAAAGCGGATTATCAAACACATATGCCAGACATTGCTCCCCATACAAATATATCACATTGTGATTTTTTAACAGCATTCATCGCATACATATTAAAAAATCATTCACAATTGAAGCGGACGACTGCGGGAAGAAGGCGTAATCGCCCTCCGCCGTTTGCACGATTCAGAAACAAATCGTATCTTTGAATCAGATTTAAACCAAACAAACACCTTGTATTCACCTCAAAAACATTCATATCATGAAAATGAATCATTATGCAAGATGCGTGACTGCCGGCATTGTGTGTACACTGATGTACGGCAATTTATTTGCGCAAGAGACATTCGACCTTTCTTCCCAACGTTCTGAAAAGCAAGATGTAAGAGCCGTCCCGGGAGAAAAAGTAGACCACAAAGGTTTTGTCCTGAATCCGCAGCCTCATCAGTTCACACCGATAGCGGGGAAAACGTGCGACATTTCGCAGGGAGTCAGCCTGAAAGACAAGCAGCAAAAATTTTCAGCTTACCTTGATTTCCTTTCCCAACACAAGAAAGGAACGCGGCTGACCATTGACTTCGGAGCGAAAGCGGCCAGGAAAGCCCACGTGAAAGAAGTATCCGGTGCATATGCCCTCGCCGTCAATGAAAAAGGAATCACCATCACGGGATTTGACGAACGCGGAGCCTTCTACGGCATACAGACACTGAAGCAGCTGGTAGAAAGTCCGGTTTCCGCAGGCGGAGCGCTCCCGTTTGTAGAGATAAACGATTATCCCGACCTGCCTAACCGTGGAGTAGTGGAAGGTTTCTATGGTACTCCGTGGTCGCACGAGGTACGTCTGTCGCTCATTGATTTCTACGGAAAGTTCAAGATGAACGCCTATCTGTACGGCCCGAAAGACGACCCTTATCACAGCTGTCCGAACTGGCGATTGCCTTATCCGGAGAAAGAGGCACAACACATCAAGGAACTGGTGGAAGCCTGCAACCGGAACTACGTGGACTTCGTATGGGCTATCCATCCGGGACAGGACATCAAATGGAATGAGGAAGATTATCAGAACCTGATTAACAAGTTCAACTGGATGTACGACCTGGGCGTCCGTCATTTTGCCATCTTCTTTGACGACATTTCCGGAGAAGGCACCAACCCGCTGAAGCAGACGGAACTGCTCAACCGGCTGACAGAAGAGTTCGTAAAGGTGAAAGGCGACGTGTCTCCGCTCACGGTCTGCCCTACCGATTATTCCAAGCTGTGGGCCAACCCGACAGAGAAAGGAAGCCTGGCCATCTACGGAAAGACGCTCAATCCCGAAATCAAAGTGTTCTGGACGGGCGACGTAGTGTGCAGCGACCTGACCCCCGAAACACTCGACTTCATCAATTCGCGCATCAAACGTCCGGCCTACTACTGGTGGAACTATCCGGTGACCGACTACATCCGCAACTTCCTGCTTCAGGGACCGGTGTACGGACTGGATACCAGCCTCACGGCCAATGAAACCTGCGGTATCGTGAGCAACCCGATGGAACACGGCGAAGCATCCAAGCTGGCCTTGTACGGAGTGGCAGACTACACCTGGAACATCGCCGGCTACAATGCCATCGACAACTGGGAACGCGGACTGGCAGAGCTGGTTCCGGAAGCAACCGATGCCTACCGCACCTTTGCCATCCA
>UMIY01045133.1_pt1 | contig 11056 bp, 4 predicted proteins | sample 1965921 | NCBI WGS metagenome assembly UMIY01 (sample SAMEA4836134, study PRJEB28245) | human gut metagenome | biome: gut microbiome; material: fecal sample | place: Denmark | collected 2008
GTTTTCTTTATGGACCCTTTTGCCCAATGTATGGAATTGGAGCAATAATGATGATTGCATTAAGCAGCATATCTAAAAATGTAGTAGTAATATTTATATTAGGTTTTCTCGTATTTTCAATATGGGAATACATTGTAGCAGTGATATTAGAAAAACTATTTAAAACAAAATATTGGGATTACTCAAATATAAAATTTAACATAAAAGGAAGGGTTTGTTTAAAAAACTCTATATATTGGGGGATATTAGGAGTATTATTAATATTTGTAATCCAGCCATTGATAGAAAGGCTTACAAATTTAATACCGGCAGATATATTGCGATATATAGATATAATTTTGTGTATAGCGATTGCTATAGATGCAATAATTACTATATTCAAAATAATGGTTATAGACAAGAAGATTACAGAAGTATTTAGATTAGGAGAAACAATTAAAGAAAAGTTGGCTGAATTAAGAAAAACAGAGAACATAGAGAAATCATATAAAGAAAATCTACAAAAAATTATAGATGAATTAAAAATGAAACAAACTAACTTAAAATTTAAATTATATAAAAGAATTCTGAGATTAAAAAAATCATTCCCAGAAATGCATTCTGAGAATATAGCTAAATTTATGACACAAAAGATTTCTTTAGATGATTTAAAGAAAAAAATAAAAGAGTACAAGGAGAAATAATGTTATGGCACAAGAAGTATATATTATTGATAATGATGATGAATTGAAACATATTATTTTTAATTTATTTAAAGAAGAAAACGATTATAAAGTTAAGTTAAAAAAAGTAAATACAGAAAACATTGATGTGGCATTAAAAAACATACCTTCACTTATCATTATAAATGAAGACACTATTGATGAAGATATTATTGAAGTATGTAAGAGAATAAGACTTAATGAAGATAATAGCATTACACCAATAATAGTAATATCATCTAACATAGAGAAAGAGCACAGAATAGAGGTCTTAAAAGAATGTGTAGAGCATTATATAAAAGTACCAATAGATAAAGAGTATTTATTTTACACAATAAAAAATATAATAAGATTATTGGATACTAACAGAAGAGTTAGCCCTCTTACAGGGCTTCCAGGGAATGTACAAATTCAAGCAGAAATGAAAAAAAGGTTATTAAACAAAGAAAATTTTGTAATGCTTTATTTAGATTTAGATAATTTTAAAGCATATAATGATGTATATGGCTTCTTAAACGGAGATGAAATTATTAAATTTACAGCAAGAACTATATCAAATAATATAGACAAGTTGTCAGAAAGTGGTAATACTTTTATTGGACATATTGGAGGAGATGATTTTGTAGCAATTGTTTCAGAAGAAGATGATTATGAATCAATATGTCAAAATATAATTGCAGAATTTGATAAGGGAGTTGTTAAGTATTTTAATGAAACAGATGTAAAGAAAGGATATTTAGAAGTACCAAATAGAAAAGGAGTAATAGAGCAATTTCCACTTACTTCAATTTCAATTGGAGTGGTAGTTGCACATAAATCAAGATTTCATAATGTACTTGAAATAGGAGAAGTAGGAGCACAAGTAAAACATTTGGCCAAAACAACAATGGGAAGCGCATACTCAGTAGATAGAAGACAAAATTGAGAAATAAGGGGACTGTTCTTTTGTTCCAGAAATGAAACAGGGGGACAGTCCTTGAAATAAAAGGGGAGAAAAAAATGAAGAAAAGAGTTGTAAAAGCGTTACTATTATTAGTATTGGTAGTAATAATTATTATTGCTATTGTGAATACATACAAATGGATTGTTTGTGGAAATCAGTATATACAAATAAGTACTGCTGGTAAAGCATATGCAAATAGCAATTTGTATGTTTCTGTTAATGCACAAGAAAATCGAGTAGACTTAGAAACAAAAACAAAATTAAAGCTTTTGGATTCAGATGGAAAAAGGGTAAAAAATGCTGAAGTTTCATATGATGGAAGTAATGCTGTAATAAGTATTCCAGACGTCGAAGCAGGAAATTATTTTATAGAAGCAAAAGTTTCTAGCGAAGCGGGCGTAGATACAGTTGAAAAGGAAATATATATTGCTGATGCTAACCAAGAGAATATTACAATAACATTTGATAAAGGAATATATAAATCTGGAGATGAAGTGAATTTTAGAGCATTAATTACCAACAAAAACGATGACACACCTGTACAAAGAGAAGCCAATATTTGCATTTATGATGGAAATGATAATAAAGTATATGATGAAACAGTAAATGCTTCCGAATATGGAATTACGAGCGGAACTTTTACATTGGCAGATGAGGTAAATAGTGGAATTTACAAGTTGGTTGTAAAAACTAACATGGCAGAAACAACAAAACAGTTTAAGGTAAATCCATATGTAACTCAAAAATATGAGGTACAAATAGATTTTGACAAAGACAGCTATTTAGTTGGTGATACAGCCAAAATCAACCTTAATGCTGAATATTTTTTTGGTGAGCCTGTTTCAAATGCAAATTATACAGTGTATGTAAATAATACGAAGATTCAAGATATTGTAGCAGATGCAGATGGTAGAGCTAGTGTGGATTATAAGGTAGAAACAGCAGGAAAATATTCTGTAAAAGTAGAGGCAACAGATTCATCTAACTTTTTTGTTGAAGAAACAGGTAATTTCGCAGCAGGTACAGATATTTTTGAAGTAGAGCTACAGCCAGAGTACAACAACCTTATCTCAGGTAGACAAAATAATGTGTATGTATTTACTTCTGATGCTGAAGGAAACCCGGTAAAAACATATGTAACTATTTTCTCAAATGATTTTACAAAACAAATTGCAACTGATGAAAATGGTATAGGAATGTTTACAATAGATATTGAAGCCACACAAAATAGTGGTAGGACTAATTATCAAGATTCTAAAATATTTACAATAGTTGCACAAAACATGGAAGGTGAGACTGTTCAAAAAAGTGCACGTTTATCAATTGAAACAAGTGATTTGCTAATTTCTACAAACAAAGTTAAATATAACCAAGGAGAAGATATTAATATAAATCTTTCTTCTGTAGTTGAGAATACAAAAAATATCTATTTTTTTAAGAATGACAAATTAATTAAAATGCTTACTACAGATTCTTCTGATTCTACAGTTAATTTTGGAGATATATATGGCTTAATTGATATATATGTATCTGCAGATTCATCAGCAACAAGATATGATGAAGATAATTTATATAAAAGAACAATATTTATTAAACCAGAAAAGAAATTAAATATATCTATTAATACTGACAAGCAAGAATATGCACCAGGTGATAATATATCAATCTCTTTTGCAACTACAGACGAAAATAATAACAGTGTAGATAGTGCATTACTTGTAAGCATGCTAGATAATTCTGTATTGAATTTGGCAGATAATGATCTTTCTATTGATAATATAAAACTGGCTTTATCTGATATAGTATTTTCAGATGAGTTTGATGCAGCCACATTATACTCATGCATTATAGATGATGCATCAGAGCAAACATTAACGGGACTATTACTAAAGCAAAGTGACAGAGATGCAAACATATCAGAAACAGGCATATATAATGTTGAAGAAGAAGGAAACGCTGCTAAAATTGCGATAATTCTTTGGATTAGTATAGCAATTATCATCATTATAGTTTTATGCGTTAAATTACCTAAATTTAGAGAGGCAATGCTACACTTTTTAAATTGTACAATATATGTAATAGTAGTTACAATATTGGTGATGTCAGTGTTAGATGAGATAGCATGGAGTCTGCTGTATGATTTTGCAGCAGGAATTATGATTGCTGTACTCATAGTTACTGCAATAACATATGTGATTTGGGTTTCGAAATTAGACAAAAAGATTACTAGAACTTCAGTTTCATTATTAATAACGTCAATTATTTTTATGTTAGCAATATTCCTAATCGAAGAGTTTGATATAAATATTGTAATATTATTACTAATACTTGTGTTAATAGTCCTAATTCTAGTAATATTATCAAAAGTAAGTGAAACTAAAAATTTAAAAATAAATAAATACATGAGAAAAATCGGAAAAGAAGTCATATATATTTGCAAATTTATAAGTGCATTAGCAATTTCACTGTTTGTAGGAATTATTATAGAGCGTATAATTGACATTTATTTAACAGGAATACCTATAGCAATAGTAGGAACATATTTCTTAAATTACTTATTTAACAAATTAGGAAAAGAAGAACAAACAGATAACAGCCAACAATTTATGAATAAAAGAACTTACAGCTTTTATATATTGTGTGTATTAGCATGTATCGGAGTAGTTACAATCAGTTATTTTGTAATAAGCGGGTTAAGCAATAGTACTATGGGTAGTGTAGATATGTCGGGACCTTCAAGTTATGAAGGAGATATAGCTGACGGATTCTTTGGTACGACGGATACACAATCAATCACAGGCTCTGGAGGAATATCTTCTATACTTGAAGGGGCACAAGATTTCTTATCAGGTAGAGATGAAAATACTATAACAGAAAGTACAGAAGAAGAAACAAGCACACCAACTGTAGAAACTGTTGTTGATGACAATATAAGAAATGTATTCTTAGAGAGTATGTGCTTTGTACCAGAATTGGTAACAAGTAATGGAAATGCTCAATTAGACTTAGAGCTTAGCGACAATATAACAACATGGACAATTCAAACTGTAGGTAATACAAAAGATGGAAGAGTTGGCTATGGAATGATAGATAATGTGCGAGTATTTAAAGAATTCTTTGTTGACTTCGAGCTTCCAACCAATTTAGTAGATGGCGACAAAGTAAGCATTCCAGTAACAGTATATAATTATACAGACGAAGAAATTACTACAACTCTAAAGATAAACGAAGAAGATTGGTTTGAGTTAGAAGAAAATGATATTAATGTGACAGTCCAAGCATCAGGAGCAGAAATGGTGTATGTTCCAATTACCATAGCAGAAGTTGGAAATCACAAATTTAGAGTAGAAGTATCAAGTAATTCATTAACAGACATTGTAGAAAAAGAATTGACCATATCTCCAAATGGATATAAAGTAGAAAAAGTAGTATCTACAGGAAGACTAGGAAATGATGTTTCAGAAGACATTTTGTTACTAGAAGATATGGTAGAGAACACAGGTACTGCGCATATCAAAATATATGCAAGCACAGTAGCACAAACAATAGAAGGAATGGACCAAATATTTAGAATGCCAACAGGTTGCTTTGAGCAGGTTTCATCAAGTCTATATCCAAATATATTGGCATTAAAATATTTACAAGATAATGGTATAGTAAATGAAGAAATAAAGGCTAAAGCTATTGAATATATATCATCAGGATACCAAAAACTTCTAACTTATGAAGTAAAAGGAGAAAGTGGTGGATATTCGCTATACGGACGCTCTCCAGCTGAAACAGTATTAACATCATATGGATTAATGCAACTTACAGATTTAAAAGACGTATATAATGTAGATGATGCAGTGATTAATAAAATGACTAACTTCTTATATGGTAAACAAAACTCAAATGGCTCATTTACAATAACAGGTTACAATGTGGCAGGATTGGGAACAAGAGAAAATTTAGCATTAAATGCATATATAACATGGGCGCTATCTGAAAGCAATCCAAGCCATGAAAAATTAGCTAAATCTATTGAATATTTAAAAGAAGAGATAGATGATGTTGATGACAACTATACGTTGGCATTAATTGCAAATGCATTGGCAAATGTGGGAGACAAAGAAGCAGAAAATGTTGTAAAAAGATTAGTAAATAATGTGACAATAGACGGAAACAATGCTTATATCACATCTAATGTAAGAGATTACTATGGCTCGAGAGGAGATAATCAAACAATTCAGACAACTGCATTAACTTCAATAGCATTATCGAAGACGTCAATAAATGACAATGTCAATAAGATGCTTGTAAATTATTTAATAAGCAAAAAAGATGCTAGAGGAACATGGAATTCAACACAAGCTACAGCTCTTTCGCTTAAAGCAATAAACGAAATGAATGAAAAAAATAGATTAGAAAACCAAACAATTACTGTAAGAGTAAATTCAGAAGAGCAAAAAATTGAAATAAAAGACAATGCACTAGATATTTATGAGCTCACATTTACAGGATTAGGCAAAGAAAACAAATTAAATATTGATATTGAAAAAGGCAGTGCATATTATGAAGTCATAACAGAATATTATGTACCTTATGACAAAGTAGATACATCGGAAGACAAAATAGAGGTAAGTGTTGAGGCTAACGAAAGTGTAAAAGTAAATGAAGTATTGCAGGCAAAAATTAGACTTATAAATAGAAGCGATGAATCAATTTATAATGGAATGGTAACAATAAATATTCCTCAAGGCTTTACAGTACAAGAAGAAAGCCTAATGAGATTAGAAAGCAGAGACATAATAGAAAAATATGAGATTTCATATACATCAGTTAATTTATATTTAAGTGATTTTGAAAAATCTAGAATATTTAACTTAGATATTGATTTTAGAGCAGCTTATCCAGTTGATATTACTGGCTTAGCAGTTAGAGCATATGACTATTACAATCCAGAAATAGAAGGGAAAGCAAAGCCAATTCACATCGTAGTAAGTGAATAAAATATGACATCTTGTTTTTGGGGACGGAGGAAAAAAACAAGATTTTAATGGGGTAGATTTTAAATCTGCTCCATTTACTTTACTGAATTTTAGTGAAACACTGGGGCAGGTTTGAAACAGTCACCTGTGTCTCATTATTTTTGATTTTGTACAAAACGAACACTATATTATTCTTGATTTTGTGCAAAATAAGCCTTGCACTATTCTTGATTTTGTGATAGACTATAATTAATTATAGAAAAGAGGATTGATTAATGAAAAGAAAAATATATAATAATATTTTAAATTGGAAAAAAGAAAGCCAAGGAAAAACAGCTTTGTTAGTTGAAGGAGCTAGGCGTGTTGGCAAAAGTTATATAGTAGAAGAATTCGCAAAAAAAAATTACAAAAGCTATATACTAATAGACTTTTCAAAAGTGCCAAATGAAGTAAAAGAATTATTTGACAACTATTTAGATAACTTAGACTATTTATTTACTTACATTTCTAATTACTATGGTAAGAAATTATATGAACGCGATACATTATTTATTTTTGACGAAATACAGTTTTGTCCAAAAGCAAGAGGAGCTATAAAACATTTAGTGGCAGATGGTAGGTATGATTATATAGAAACAGGCTCATTAATTTCAATTAAGAAAAATGTTAAAGATATTTTAATTCCATCAGAAGAAGAAATGATAAAAATAAATCCGATGGATTTTGAAGAATTCCTATGGGCAATGGGAAACGATACTTTAATGGATTTCATTAGAGAATGTTACAAAAATAAGAAACCAATGGGTCAAATACTTCATAGAAAAGCAATGGATTATTTTAAGGAATATCTGATTGTTGGTGGTATGCCACAAGCTGTGTTAGAATATAGCACATCGCGTGATTTTGAAAAAACAGATAAGATAAAAAGAAATATTTTGAACTTATATAGAGAAGATATTAGAAAATATACAGATGACTTAAATCTAAAAGTTGAGCAAATATTTGATACAATTCCATCTCAATTACAAAAACATGAAAAAAAATTCAATATTTCTGCTTTGGACGATAATGCTAGATATAGAAATTTTGAGGGGGCATTTTATTGGTTATCTGATGCATGTTTAATTAATATTGCACGTAATACAACAGAGCCCAATATTGGGCTAGGACAAAGAATAGATAATAACAGCCTTAAATGTTATTTATTTGATACAGGATTATTGATATCCATGACATTTGATGAAAGAGATATCATAAATGAGGAAATTTACAAGAAAATTTTATTTGATAAATTATCATTTAACGAAGGTATGGTATTAGAAAACATTGTATCTCAAATGCTAGTAGCAAAAGGCAGGAAGTTATATTTCTTCTCAAAAAATGATAGGGAGAATTCAACTGAAACTATGGAAATAGACTTTTTAATCTCATCTAATAAAGTAACATCTAAACATAATATTATACCAATAGAAGTAAAATCTGGGGAAAGATATACATTTTCTTCACTAGAAAAATTAAATAGTAAGTATAAAGATTATTTGGACGAATCGATTATTATTCATACAAAAGATTTGAAAGAAGAAGATGGAATATTATATCTTCCAGTCTATATGACGGGTTTGTTATAATTTTAAATTATATTATTGAATAAAACCTACAAATAGGCATATACATATACGAAGAGAGGTATGTATATGCTTATTTTAAGTAAAAAAAGAATAGCAATAATTTTGTGCATGGTATGTGTATCTTTGTATGCATTTTCTTTTAAAATTGCAAATAATATGACGGATATAACAACAGAAAAAACAGCAGAGACAGTAGCTACGCCTGTCTCTAATAAGGTGGTTATAGTAGATGCAGGACATGGAACCCCAGATGAAGGGGCAGAAAGCAATAGTGGCACGACAGAAGCGGAATTAAATTTAAAAATAGCATTAAAATTACAGAATCTTTTAGAGCAAAGCGGATGTACAGTTTTACTTACACGCTCAGATGAAAATTCAATTTATGATGCAGGCTCAGACACAATAAGAGAAAAGAAAGTGTCAGATATTCATAATAGAGTAAAATTAGGAAATGAGTCAAGTGCAGATGTGTTCGTATCCATACATTTAAATAAAATTCCACAGCAGAAATATGATGGATGGCAAACTTTTTATAACACTAGAAATGAAAATAGCAAGCTTTTAGCAACATATATTCAAAATAATTTAAATGATGCGATACAAAAAGAAAACAACAGAATTCCTGCACAGCTTACAACAGTATATCTAATGAAATATGTAGAAATACCTATAACAATTGTAGAATGTGGATTTTTATCAAATCCAACAGAAGAGCAATTACTTCAAACAGATGAATATCAAGATAAGTTAGCGTGGGGAATTTACAACGGAATTGCAGATTATTTTTATGAGCAATAAAAACTTGAATAAAAAATACATTTCTTGGGAAAAATATGTAAAAACATATTTACAAGGAGTGTATTTTTTTGAAAAGCTATAAAATTTTAAATACAAAGGGTGCCGTATTAGATAAATATCAATTAGAGCAATATTTAGAAAAACTAGCATCAGACCATATATTAAAAGAAAAATCAGATAAAAATACGTATCCTATTCCTAGAATGCAAGAAAATTTTGCAGCAATTACAGAGGTATATAACTTATTAAATGAGCATATTAAGCTAAAAATACCTATACATCCAGCAGGTGAGTGGCTTTTAGACAATTATTATATTATTGAAGAAACTGTAAAAAACATAGAAAAAGAATTGACATTAAAGAAGTACAAAAACTTTTTAGGAATAGCCAATGGAACAAATTATGGATTTGCCAGAATTTACGTGCTTGCTACAGAAATTGTCTCTTACACGGATGGTAATATAGAGGGCAAGCTTTTAACTGATTTACTTAGAGCGTATCAAGAGAAAAAGAAGCTTAGCATGGAGGAAATATGGAATATAGGTGTATTTCTTCAAATTGCATTAATAGAAAATATTAGGCAAATCTGTGAGAGTATCTATTCTGTCCAGATTCAAAAATATAAAGTTGAGAATATCATAGAAAGACTAATAGAAAACAAGTCGAAAGAGGAGCTACAGTTTAACAAACTAAACGAATACAAAACTAAAGTAAAAGAATATGGCGAAATGAAATATCCATTCATAGAATATATGTCATATAAATTAAGGCAGTTTGGGAAAAAAGCATATCCGTTTTTAAATATTTTGGAAGAGCAAGTAAACAAAATGGGTATAGAGATTTCAGAAGTTATTAAAAAAGAGCATTTTGATATTGCAGTAAAAAAAGTATCCATGGGAAATTCTATTACAAGTATAAAAAACATACAAAGAATTAACTTTATAGATATTTTTGAAGAGATAAATCAAGTTGACGACATATTAAAGCAAGACCCAGCAAATGTTTATGAGCAGATGGATTATAAAACTAAGATATACTACAGAAATAAGATACAAGAAATTTCTAAAAAAACAAAGATTTCAGAAATTTATATTGCAAGAAAATGCCTAGAGTTAGCTGAAGGAAAGCAAGGCAAAAAAGCCCACATTGGATATTACTTAATAGATAGTGGTAATAAAGAGTTAATGGAAAGTTTGCAAAATAAAAAGATAAACACATGGACCAATAATAAAAAGATAGGAATATATATTGTGGTAAAAGTGCTAACTAGTCTTGCAATATCTATTGGATTAGGTGGATATGTATTTGCACAAACTCAAAGTATTTGGCTTTGGATATTCACAGCAATATTGTTGTATATACCAATAGAAATTATTTTTATCCAAATAGTACAACATATATTAGGCAAAATTATAAAGCCAAAATTAATACCAAAAATGGATTTGCAAAATGGCGTGCCAGCAGAAGATGCCACATTTGTAGTTATACCAACCATTATAAACAAAGAAGAAAAGCTAAAGGAAATGATGAAAAAGCTAGAAGTGTATTATATTGCCAATAAAAGTGATAATATATATTTTGCACTTTTAGCAGATGTGACAAGTAGCGATAAAAAAGAGGAAGAATGGGACGAAAAAATAGCTTCCCTGGGAATAGAGCTTGCTAAAAAATTAAATCAAAAATATCCAGATGAGACTTTCCCTAAATTCCACTTTTTATATAGAAAAAGAGAGTGGAATGATAAAGAAGAGTGTTATCTAGGCTGGGAGCGTAAAAGAGGATTATTAACACAATTTAATGAGTACATTTTGCAGAATAATAGAAATTTACAACATGATTTCTACGTAAACACCATAGACTTAGAAAAATTGCCCAAAATCAAGTATGTAATAACATTAGATGCAGACACAGAGCTTGTGCTAAATACAGGGTTAGAGCTAATTGGAGCGATGTCACACATTTTAAATAAACCAGAAGTGGAAAATGGAGTTGTAAAAAGCGGACATGGCATTATAC
>UMIY01037517.1_pt1 | contig 11047 bp, 15 predicted proteins | sample 1965921 | NCBI WGS metagenome assembly UMIY01 (sample SAMEA4836134, study PRJEB28245) | human gut metagenome | biome: gut microbiome; material: fecal sample | place: Denmark | collected 2008
GGCGCCCCTGCCTTTACTCGGCGGAGACGTACACGCCGTCCTGGATGACAACGGCCAGGGGCATCTTGCTGACTTCGCCGGAGGTGGACCAGGTCATGCCGGTGCCGGTCAGCCCGTCAAAGGTCATGCTGGTGAACTGCTCAATCATGGCGCTGCAGATGTCCTCGGTGCTCATGTCGGGGATGCACCCGGCGGCCTCGAGGGCCTGCTTGAGGGCGTAGACGCAGTCGTAGCCGTCGGCGGCGAACTGGTTCGGGATCTCGCCGAAGCGCTCGTTGTACTCGGTGACGAAGCTGACGGTCTTCTCATCGGTGGCGTCGGCGGAGAAGGGGGTCAGGACCATGACGCCCTCGGCGAGGCTGAGGTCGAAGTTGGGCATGGTCAGGATGCCGTCCATGCCGTCAACGCCGAAGAAGGTCGGCTCATAGCCCATGGCGTCGGCCTGGGCGAGGATGACGGAGGCGGGCTGGTAGTAGATGGGCAGGAAAATCACGTCGGCCCCGGCGCTCTGGGCAGCGGTGAGCTGGACGGAGAAATCGGCCTGGGTGTCTACGGTGAAGGTGCCCTCGTAGACTACCTCAAGGTTCTGGTTTTCGGCCTCGGCGACGAAGGTGTCACGGATGCCCTGGGAGTACTGGTCGTCGTTGCGGTAGATGACGGCAACCTTGGCGTCAGGCATGTTGGAGCCCATGTAGGTGGCCGCACCGGAGCCCTGGTTGGGGTCGGAGAAGCACATCTGGAACATGTTGTCCTTGCCTGCAACGATATCCGGGGAGGAGCCGCTGGGGGTCAGGGCGAAAATGCGGTCGTTGTAGACCTCGGTGGATACGCTGATGGCGGGGCCGGTGGTGACGGGGCCGATGAGGATCTGCATGCCGTCGTCCATCAGCTTGTTGTAGGCATTGATGGAGGTCTCGCCGTCGGAGACGTCGTCCTCAAAGCTGAACTCAACCTGGTAGCCGTTGATGCCGCCGGCGGCGTTGACCTCATCGACGGCGATCTGGATGCCGTTCATAACGGCGGTGCCGTAGATGGCGTTGTCGCCGGTCAGGGGGCCGACGCCGCCGAACTTGAAGCTGGCGCTTTCGCCGGAAGCGGTGTTCTCCGCGGCGTTGTCGCCGTCAGTGGGGGCAGCGGAGGTGGTGGCGCCGGAGTCCTGTCCGCAGCCGGCCAGGAGGCCGAGGCACATTACCAGGGCCATTGCGAGAGCAAAAAACTTTTTCATTTCTTTTTCCTCCTGTGAATAGAGCTGTTTATACAAAAAACCGGTCCCGGCCATGTTGGCCGGAACCGGTTTGAAGTATACGTCCAAATCAGTATGCCGCTGCCAATCGTGGTCGTTGTGAGGGTGCGCCGATAATAATGCGTACGATAATAAGGCTTATCAGGCTGATAAGGCTTACAAGGCGTATAACTATAAGGCGCAGGGCAGCAAAAATGGACACCGCAATAACGGTGTCCAGGTTCAGCAGGCTGTTCATGTTTTCGGCGCAGGCGCAGTCAGAGCAGGAGTACATGCGGGCATGACCATTGACCGCGGAGCGAGAGCCGCGGGTGGCAAAGCGGGTGTTGAAACTGTCAAAAAAACGTCCGAACATGGTTCGCGGCTCCTTTCCGAAGAGGTTGTATGCAATCTAGCACGATGGGCCTGAGCTGTCAAGAAGCGCAAAAATTTTTCCGCGTTTTCAACATACGGTGCGGGCGGTGAAGATGAAAAAATCTCCGTTGACAACGAAAATTCTGGCAATTTATTACTTATATCCCGCTGCTGGCGATGTGAGCGCGGCGGCGCGGGGACAGGCTCAGTCCCCGCCGGGCAGGAGGAGAAGGGCTGTGCCGGGAGCCGGAACCGGCCGGAATTGGCAGAGAGCGCAGCGGTTGGGCTGCTCGTATTCCGACCTTATTTCACAGCCGGGACAGAGCGAGCGGCAGATGAAGCCGTTTATGCCGCGCACCGCCTGCACAGCCAGCAGCCGCAGCGGACGCGGGGCCGGTTCAGACTGCGCCGGGCCGGGCAGGAGCAGCCCGTTAGGCGTTGCGTTGAGGCCGCGGCATATCTTTTCCAGCATGGCGACGCTGGGTACGGTGCACCGGCGCACGATGTTGCCCAGATGGCGCGGGCTCATGTCGCAGAGCTCGGCGGCGGACTCGTAGGAGAGCTCCTTGCTGCTGAGGATTTGCAATATGTGGTCGGAGAGATTGTCTGAAAACATCTTCAACACTCGCTTCCTGTCAAAAGATGTCTCCAGCGTACAGTCAGCGCATGTCCCCTTCAAGGAAGCATAATGCGCGGCTTTCCCACGCACGCCCGAACGCCGGGCGTAAGAGCGGGAAAGGAGAGTGATTTGTCAAACTAAGTGCAGCAGGAGCAGGGTTCAAAGTCCCATAGCTCCTGGGTAGAATGGAAGTTAAGAGCTTTGCGAGGCCTGGCGTTGATCAACGCCAGGTTTCGTTTTAACGTGGCGGGAGCGACATGGGACAGGTTTCTGCCCTTGGGACTCCCTCAGTAGGCCGCTGAGGTTCTCAACCGTCCCTTCCTGCCGTGCGCAGTACGGGTCGGCATGGACTTGCCCTTGCTGTATTTCCCGCGCGTTTCTCTGCTCCCATGGCTTTTCCCCTTGCGGTGCAGAACTTTCAGGTTCCCGTTTACAAGGTATTTCTCATAGATCCATCGGTAAATAGTCCTCCAGCTGGGCATCTTCAGCTCACACGGCGTGCAGGCTATCTGTTCAGGCGACCAGGTAGCCTTCAGCTTTTCCTCGTAGTAGGTGGGGATGTCGTACACAGTTGCGGCGGATCTCCCGCGATACCGTGCTCACGTTCCGACCGAGCAGCCTGGCGATCTCTCTGTAGCTCAGGCCATCGACGTAATATTTTCGTATACAAGAGCGCTCTTCTATGGAAAGATGGTGGTAGTTCATACAGTCCCCTCCTGGTGCTTTGGCGGTGTGGTTACTCCATTCTACCACTTGGGGCTCTGTATGAACTCTTTTATTTCCCTAAAGTGTTGCGCTTGATAGTTTAATTCACCTGGGGATTAAAACTACACTGCCATTACGTTTCCACTATTGATGCCGGCAGAGGGCGCGTCCAGAGGAAGCCAGTCGAGCACCTCTTTAAGCTGAGCGCGCCAGAAGTCCCAGTTGTGCCCGCCGGAGGTCTGGGTCCAAGTCACGTCCATACCTCCTTGCCGTAGGAAATCACACAGGCTGCGGTTGACAGGCAGCAGCGCGTCCTGTTCGCCGCAGGCCATGTAGAGCTTTGGCCAGAAAGCGCGCTCGCCATTCGTGGCCGCCTTCATTAGATTGAATGCCGTCCTTGGATTTCTGTCGGTTTCGGCGGCGAGCGCTATATCTCCGAACGCAGCGTGTTCGTCAAACAACGACCAGCCCGGTACTTGCTTCGGCGGGACTTCAAACATTTGCAGAGCACCTGAAAGCACGGCTATGCGACCGAAAGTGTTGTAATACTTGAGCCCGTTGCGGATGGCTCCAAAGCCACCCATCGAAAATCCCGCTATAAACGTGTCTTCACGTCCGTGCGACAGCGGGAACATACTGCGCGTCACGTCTACCAATTCCCTGCCGATATACTCGCCAAAGTTACTGTTTGGTGTGTGTCCGTCCACATAAAAGCGGTTTTCACCCGACGGCATGACAACGGCAAGATTCCGGTCTTCAGCCATGCGCTGTATATTGGTGTTAAGCGTCCAGTCATTGCAGTCGCCTATCAGCCCATGCAGCAGATAGAGAGTTTTAAGCGGCCGTTTTTCCCGCTGCGAGCGGCCATATGACATTATCTTGTCAGAGGGCAGAATGACTACGCAGGGGACAGTTCTCTTGAGGGCCTGAGAGAGAAATCGTACATGCAGAATGGCCATGACTCAGCCCTCGGCGGCTTTGTTTATGCAGGTTATGGCGTTGAGGCTGCGGGGGTAGCCGATGTAGGGCAGGCACTGTGAGACGACGCGGACGAGAAAGGCCTTGTCGTTACCGAGGTTCATGTTGCCCCCGGCGTGGGCCGTGAGCTGCGGTTCGCAGCCGCCCTGGGCGGCGAGGAAGCAGAAGGTTATCATCTCGCGCTGGGCCAGCGTAAGGCCCGTGCGGGTGTAGTAGTCGCCGAAGCAGTTGGCGGCGAGCCAGCGGTTGATGTGACCGGCCTTCCAGGCCTCCAGCATCTGCGCACCGAAAATGTCGGCCTGGGCCTGGGCGCCATTTTCCAAACGGTCGGACATGGTGGTCGTGGCCTGCCCGGCGAGCGGCAGGGCGACGCCGCGTGCCGAGAGCACCTCGTTGGTCCTATCCAGGAAGGGGCGCACACGGCCCATGCCGAGGTAGTCCACCGCCTGGTAGACAATCTCCTTGACCATGACGGGAGTGAGCCCGTCGTCCAGGGCGCGGCCCAGCTCATCGGCGAACTCGTCGAGGCCCTGGCAGCCGAGCAGCGTGGCCAGTATCGCCATGTGGCGCGTCTCGCTGTCGAGCTGCTGCCCCGGTTCGTTGACCACTTCGTCAAAGGCAAAGTGCTCGTAGCGCTCGGCAAATTCGGGGTCTGTTTCACGGTAATCCATATATATCTCCTCCTTATATTTTCTGGTTCCCGGTTGACCACACGTGCTGCTCAGCGGAAGCGGCGGGGGTGTTCTGCGCCATGACGCCCACCAGGCGGTGGGGGACGTAGGGCTCCTCCAGATAGGCGCACTCTGCCGCCGTCAGCTCGAGGTCCGCGGCCTTCGCCGGGCCGTCCACGTGGTGCGGCTTTGTCGCGCCCGCGATGGGCGACGTCACCTTAGTCATCAGCCACGCGAGCGCGACCTCGGTCATCGTCGCGCCGCGAGAGTCCGCTATCTCGGCCACGCGGTTAATTATAACGGCGTCCTGCTGCGCCGTGGCGTCATATTTGAGCCGGGCGTAGTCGTCCTCTTGGAGGCGCTTGCTCGTCTCGCCGGGGTGCTTGCTGAGACGTCCGCCTGCCAGGGAGCTGTATGGCATCATGGCGATGTTGTCCTCGGCGCAGAGCTTTGCCATCTCGCGCTCCTCCTCGCGGAAGATGAGGTTGTAGTGGTTCTCGACGGCGACGAATTTGGCAAAGCCCTCGTGCTCGGCCAGGGCGTTGGCCTTGGCCAGCTGATAGGCAAAGCAGTTGGAGATGCCTATATACCGCGCCTTGCCGGCCTTAACCACGCGGTTGAGGCCGTCCATGATGTCATAGAGCGGCACGCGGTAGTCCCACATGTGGTAGATGTAGAGATCGACGTAGTCCATGCCGAGGTTGTGCAGACTGGCGTCAATCATGGTCTCAATGTGCTGCTGGGCTGTGACGCCGCGCTCTACCTCCTCGTTGGTGAGCGGGAGGAACTTTGTGGCCACGACTACCTTGTCGCGGCTGGCGAAGTCGCGCAGCGCGCGGCCCAGGTACTGTTCGCTGGTGCCGCTCTGGTAGGCTATGGCCGTGTCGAAGAAGTTGATGCCGAGGTCGAGGCCGTGCTTTACTATCTCGCGGGTGGCGTTTTCGTCCACCGTCCAGGTGTGCTGGCCGTTGGCCGCGTCGCCGAAGCCCATGCAGCCCATGCAGACGCGCGAGACGGTCAGGTCGGAATTGCCCAGTTTCGTGTATTTCATTGCCGTATCTCCTCACTTTGCCGGCCGCAGACGGCGTCCGCCTCCGGCCCATGTCTTATGCCCTAATTATATCCCACGGCCGGAGCCATGTAAAATACCTATAATTTATGGATTATAATACGAAGAGAGCATAATTAGAGGCGCAAAACGCGCTGTGAGAGGCAATGCGGAATGACGGGAGCAGCGGCCGTGACCGACCGCTGCTCCCGTCAATTTATTTTTCGGCCTCTGGCGCAGCGCATCTGAGCTCGCGCAAGAGATAATCCAGACGGCTGATGGTCTCCTCCATGCCGTGTATGTCCTCCAGCGTCTCCCGGCGCTTGTGCTCAAGCATGGCGCAGAGCTCCGTGGTATTGGCGGGGCAGGGGTCCGTGCACAGGCGCATATATGTGTGCGTCTCCTCACTGCTGAAGCCGATGCTGCGCAGGCTCATTATCCTGCTCATACAGCGCAGATCCGCCTCGCCGTACTGCCTGTGCTGAGAGCTGCCGGCCTGAACCATGCTGTCGTACTCGCGGATGATCTCCATGGGGACCATGTAGTGCTCGTGTATTTCCCTGTCAGTCACTGCCGCTCACCTGCCCTTGCCGTACGGGCCGGGACCCGCGGACGCTTTATCCACAGCCATGTCCTCACGCACAGACCCGCTCGGCGGCAATGTGCAGCTCGCAGTGCGCCATGGGGTCGTCGATTATAATCTCGCCCGCCGCCGGGGCCGAAATTCGTCCCGTGTAGGGGTTCTTGATGCTGTCTATGGCCGTTGTCACCGTGGCCTCCACCTCTGACTTTTCAAAGGCGAGGTCGGTGTTTACCATCTCGCAGTCTATGAGCTTCAGCCCCTTGCAGTAGCACAGCGGCTGTGTGCCGATGATGCGGCAGCGCTCGAAGGTCACGTTCTCGCAGTACCAGGCCAGGTACTCGCCCCTGACCACGCTGTCGCGTACGATAACGTTCTTCGCGTGCCAGAAGGCGTCCTTGGTGTCGAACTCGCAGTTTTCAAAGACGGAGTTTTCGATGTACTGGAAGGAGTATTTGCCCTTGAGCTTCACGCCTTTGAAGTGCAAGTCCCTCGAACGCATCATGAAGTACTCGCTCTCAGCCGTGCAGTTTTCCATCTCGCAGCCGCGCACGCTCCAGCCGAACTCCGGGGATACAATGTCGCAGCCGCGCATTTTGACGTCCGCGCACTCGCGCAGGGCCTTGATGCCGTGCATTTTCGTGTCCGTTATCTCAACGCCCTCGCTGTACCAGAGCGCGGCGCGGCACTTGTCCGTCAGCTCTGAGCCGCTTATCCTGAGGCCACGGTCGTGCCAGAACGGGTAGCGGAGGTTGAAAAAGCTGTTTTCGACCTGCACGTCCCGGCTCTCCTTGAGGGCGCTCTCGCCGTCCGCGGGGCCGTCAAAGGCGCAGCCGCGCACCAGCACGCCGTCGCTCCCGTAGAGCGCGCGCTCGGCGTCCATCGTTTTGTTTTCTATTATCGTCATATGTAAACGCTCCTTTTAATTAACGCGAAATGCCGCTTGTTCTTCCTGACCGGGTACTATGCTACACCCGCCGGAAGCAAATAGCAAATACTTAGATGTGATTGCGAGCGATAGTTGAATGCTATTGCTTACGGTGCTATAATAGCGCCGGAAACCTTTAAGGAGGCCGGCGCATATGGAGCTTCGCGTATTACAGTATTTTCTGGCCGTGGCGAGGGAGCAGAGCATCTCCCGCGCGGCACAGTCGCTGCACCTCTCGCAGCCGACGCTGTCCACGCAGATAAAGGCGCTCGAGGAAGAGCTTGGCAAGAAGCTGCTGGACAGGGGCGTGTCCGGCTCGCGCAAGGTCACCCTGACAGACGAGGGCATAATACTGCGCAAGCGGGCCGAGGAGATACTCTCGCTGGTGAAGCGCACGGAGGATGAGATCACCCTCTCCGACCAGTTCGTCGCCGGAGACGTGTACATCGGGGCCGGGGAGACGGACGGCGTGCGCCTGCTCACCCGCGCCGCACAGCGGACGCAGGAGCGTTACCCGGACGTACACTTTCACATCTCCAGCGGCGACGGAGCGGACGTCACCGACGACCTGGACAAGGGGCTGATAGACTTCGGGCTTTTACTGCAGACGGTGGACATATCCAGGTATGATTGCATAGAGCTGCCCGTGCGGGAGACCTGGGGCGTGCTGGTGCGGCGCGATTCGCCGCTGGCCGAACGCGACGCCATAACCCCGGAGGATCTTGTCGATCAGCCGCTCATTGTCTCGCGGCAGGCGTTTTCCGGCGCGCTGCTCTCCTCATGGCTGGGCCGCGGCCTGGACACGCTCAACGTGGCGGCGACCTACAGCCTGCTCTACAACGCCTCGCTCATGGTGGAGGAGGGCATGGGCTGTGCGCTGTGCCTGGACGGGATTATAAACACCTCGGGCGACAGCCCGCTGTGCTTCCGTCCGCTGGAGCCCGGGCTGGAGGTCAGCGTCTACTTCGTGTGGAAAAAGTACCGCTCCTTTTCAAAGGCGGCGGAGAAATACATGGAGGCGCTGCTGGCCATGCTGAAGGAATGACGGCCCGGGCGCTGGATGAAAAGTTGAAAATCGCGCGTATAATACCGGGGGTGGAGGTGATAATGTGAAGATTGGCCTTGGCTGCGCTCCATGCAGGGCCTGACGGGACTTGTGTGGAGCAGAGATTGTATCCCGCGGCCTTGCATTTTTTCGGAGAAAATGCAAAGGAGAATGGATATGAACTACAAAACAGTAGATATAAACACCTGGAGCAGGGGCGAGCTCTTCAGCTTCTACATGGACAGGATGCGCATAGTCATGAGCCTGACCGTGGATATCGACGTCACGGCCCTGGCCGGGTATGCAAAGCGAAACGGGCTGCGGTTTTACCCGGCCATGATCTGGGCCGTGTCCAAAGTCGTAAACGCCCACGACGAGTTCAAGTACGGCTGGGACGCGGAGGGAAGGCTGATAAAGTGGGATTTTATCTCCCCCAGCTACGCCTGCTTCCACAGTGACGATGAGAACTTCACCAAAGCGGTCACGCGCTTTTCCCCGGACCTCAATGAGTTCCACGCCGGCTATCTGCGCGACCTGGAGCGCCGCTCCGGGCTCCGCGGCGTTGCTGCGGATCAGCCGCCGAACTTCTTTGACGTATCCTGCCTGCCCTGGGTCAGGTACAGGCACTGCGACATGCACGTGTTCGACGAGGGGAAGTTCCTGGCCCCGGTGGTTACCTGGGGCAAATACGAAGATGAGGGCGGCAGGCTGATTATGCCGCTCACGATGAATATACATCACGCCGTGGCAGACGGCTATCATCTGTCCAGATTCTTTAATGAGGTGCAGGAATTGATCGATTCTCTGCCAGGGAGGCCGGAATAATGAGAAAGTGTATTCGCTGCGGCAGCGACATGCAGGAGGGCTGCGCCGTCAAGGTGGAGGGCGGGGGTTATGGCATCGTCCTCTCCTCGGACGAGAACAAGCTCTTCGGCGGCCGGATGGGACGGCCCAAGGTTGCCATCTGCCCAAAGTGCGGCGAGGTGTCGCTGTACCTGGAGGATGTGAGTAAGCTCAAGTAGGGCGAGATAGCAGAATACAGCTGCCCCCGGTGCAGGGGTGAAACCTGTACCGGGGGCATTTCTGCGCCGTGACGCGCGGCTTACAGCCAGATTTTAGGGTGCGCTTTAATCGTCCCAGCCGTCGTCACTGTCGTCATCGTCATCATCCCAGACGCCGTTATCATCATCGTCCGTATCATCCCAATCATCGTCATCCCCGTCGTCGTCCCAGACGCCGTCATCGTCCGGGCCGTCGTCATCATCGTCCGTGTCAGCGATGTTCTGGGTGGGCGCGGGCGTGCTGGCAGCAGTGGGGGAGGGGGCCGGTGTGGGGGACGGTGTGGCCGCAGGCACGGGGATGGTGACCAGCGGCTCATCGCCGGTGCGTATCACCGCGAAGGTGCCGTAGTGCTCTTCGAGCCCGGCGGCGGTGTCGCTCTGGGTTTCGTCGCGCCACTCGCCGCTGTCGCCGTCAACAGATACGGTCACCGTCCCGCCTTCAGCCAGCCAGCCGTCCTCTATGGAGCGTGCCACGAGAGCGTCCGCCGCCTCTGCGGCGTACATCCCGGAGTAGTCGAAGCCCTCCAGCAGGGCCTCGCCGTCGGCGTTCAGGGCGTTGGCCTCCAGCACGCGCTCGGTGCGGCTGAGCGTGAGCTCCACGTCCGGGTTTATGCTGAGCCTCATGGTACCGTAGGCCGCGTAGTTCGGCTGGTACCAGCCGAAGAACGCCAGGCAGAGGCAGGCCGCCATGGCCGCGCAGAGGGAGATTATCCGCGCTGCCCGCCGCGGGCTGCGCTCACGCGCGGGCATCTTCAATTCGATCACGTTGTCCACCCTGTCGCCGGGCTGGTAGTGCATGTTGGCGCACTTGACGCAGCGCCCGTCCTCGCCCAGGGCGACGCAATAGGCGGCGCGGGATTCCAGGATAAGATATTTCACTTTTTGTCCCTCCCGCTATCAAGCCTGCACAGATGTCCGCGGATAATCTCAAAGCCGTTGGTGAAGGCCAGCAGCATGGCGACGACGTATTTGCGGTGCCGCTCCAGCGTCTTGCGCTCCACGCCGGCGCCGGACGCGAGCTCGCCTATGGGCAGCCGGCCCGTCTTTTCCACGGCGGAGAGCAGCTCCGGCTGGGAGCGGGCGTAATTAAGCGCATCGAGGCAGGCGCGGAGTGTGCGCTCCTGTTTGGGGCAGTTGTCCGCCACATCCGAAAAGCTCAGGCCGAACTTTGCGAGCACCTGGGAGAACTCGGCTATCTCACCCTGCGCCGCCTCACGCATATCTACCTCGCCGATGCTGTCGCGTGTGTCCGGCAGCAGCTCCAGCAGCTCCGCGCCGTCCGCCGAGGCGCTCTCGTTGAGGGAGGCGTGGCCGCGGTGGCGGCTCTCGCTGCGGTGGTAATCGATGAGGCGGGAGCGGATGACCTTCGCCGCGTACTGGAGAAAGGCCCCGCGCTTCTTTTCATAGCCGAGCGCCGCCTCATAGAAGGCGAGCATGGCTATGCTCAGCTCATCCTCGCCGTCCCCGAAGCTGAGCTTGCGGGCCTCGGCGCGTATAAACCCCATGTACTGCTTTATCAGTCCGTCGGCGGCATCCGGGTCCGCTTTTGCTGCGTACACCAGAGTTACGATGTCCTGTGCTGTTCCGACCATAGCCATCCCCTTGCAGAAAGAATAAGCGCCGCATGGGCACATATTTTTTTGAGGATATCATATCCGCCATTATTTGACATCAAATCGAGATGAAATCTTTGTAAAATTGAGGTAAACACAAGCGGGGCGTGCGGGAGCCGGGAGGCTCCCGCAGCGTTCAGTGTTAAAACCTCAATCAGTCGTCCCAGTCATCGTCGTCCCAGTCATCGTCATCCCAGTCATC
>UMIY01037870.1_pt1 | contig 11028 bp, 9 predicted proteins | sample 1965921 | NCBI WGS metagenome assembly UMIY01 (sample SAMEA4836134, study PRJEB28245) | human gut metagenome | biome: gut microbiome; material: fecal sample | place: Denmark | collected 2008
CACGTCACGGCAGCCGCACCCTGAGAGGTGCTCGACCGCGATACGCCCTCCGAGGGCGTTGTCCGTATCAACCCAGTTTATGCGCGTGTCGCTCGGGTGGCCTATCACTATGTGGGGGAATTTCCGGGTGACAAGGAGCTGATGGATTGGCTTTGTCAGCGCGCCGCCATGGACTATGAGCCCATCTGCGGCTCGCGACAGCATTATCTGCTCCACATCCGTAATCGTCGCGTCCAGTAGCATCAGGCTGTACCCTTTTTTGCTCAGTGCCTCCTGAACCCCGCACATGATGTCAAAAAGGTGCGGATTGGTGTATGGCTCAAACTCTTCCAGCTTGGCCAAGAAAGCGATGCAGCGCGCGCTTTTCCTGGCAAGTCCAGCAGCGCGGCTGTTTGGGGCATACTCAAGCCGCCGCATTATTTCCTTTACCCTCAGCGTTGTCGCCTCGGATATACCGGGCATGTCGTTTATTACCCTGCTGACGGTGGAAATACTGACCCCGGCTTCGCGGGCGACGTCTTTAATGGTAACTGGCATTTTCATCCCTCCACAGCATTATAGTATAACGTTTTCATAAATAAATCAAGAGAAATATCGCAATTTCTATTGACTTACACAAATATTGTAGTTATACTTCAAATCAAGAGGTGCGTATTGTACAAGTTTTTCGCTTATATCAAGCATTATCTAAGTAAAACGTTTTACTATATTGATTATAACGGAGGATGAAAAAATGAAGAAATTCCTTGCCATACTGCTCAGCGCCCTGATGCTTATGACACTGCTCGCAGCCTGCGGAACCTCAAACGAACCCAGCGGTGAGAGCACCGCGCCCGCATCGGAAGCGCCGGAGTCGGAAACGCCGGCTGAACCCGTAGAGCTTACAGTCTGGCACGACAACGACGAAGCCCTCATGCAGGCGATGGCCGACGCCGCAAACGCAAAGCTCGAGGGGACGGGTGTGACGCTTACCTTTGAAAAGCGCACCGGCCTTTCCGACCAGCTTAAGCTCTACGGCGGCGACGCGGCCAACGGCCCCGACATGTACCTCTGGGCTCATGACAGCCTCGGCACATTTGTGGCGATGGACATTCTCGAACCGCTCACTAACCTCATTGACGAGAGCGTACTTGCCGACGACCTGCCGCTGACCGTTGAAGCCGGTCAGATAGACGGCACTCAGTACCTGCTCCCTGTGTACTTCGAGACTCTGCTCTTCCTCTACAACAAGGACCTCTGGCAGGGCGACATACCCGCGACGACCGAGGAGCTATATGAGTACATGGTAGCAAACACAGATACCGCCGCCGGTACATACGCAGTCGTCAACCAGCACTCGACTTCGTATAACGTCTCGCCCTTTATAAACGGTTTCGGCGGGTACATACTCGACGATGATGGCAACCCGGGACTCAACGACCCCAAAACCATCGAGGCTGTGGAGTACAACAAGAAATTCGCCGACCTGGAAGCCGACGGAGATTACAACACTGTCACGACCCTCTTCAATGAGGGCAAGGCTCAGGCCATAATCGGCGGACCTTGGCTCGTCGCCGGGATTCGTGCCGCTGGCATTGACCTCGGTGTGGCGTCGCTCTCCGACATGACTCTTCCCAACGGAGAGCCGCTGGCCCCCTTCTCCGGCGTCCAGGGCATCGGCGTCATGAAAGTAGCCGCGGAGACGAAGGGCGACGCGATTGCGCTGGCTCTTGAGGCTCTCGCTTCGCCCGAGGTGGGCATTGCCCTCGCGAAGGCCGGTGGATGCGCCCCGGCGAACTCGCTCTCTTATGATGACACGGACGTTGCCGCCGACGAGATAATAGCGGCGATTGAGCGCACGGCAGATACCGCCCAACCCATGCCTAACGCTGCAGAGATGAACGTTATGTGGGGTCCGGTTGACAGCATGCTTGCCGCTGTCAACAAAAACGGCCAGGACGCGGCGTCCGCTGCTGAGGAAGCTCAGGCCGCGGCTCTTCAGGCCATAGCGGATATGCAGTGAGAATGGATGAATTAAGGGGCGGCGGCTTCGCCGCCCCATTTTTGGAGGCCTTGCCATGAGCCTTAGACGCAAATTGAAGCCCTGGTGCTGGTGCGTACCGGCGGTGCTGCTCATACTCATCATCATCGTCTTTCCCATCATCTACACCGGGTACATTTCACTTACCAACATGAACCTCTATCACTGGCAGGACTACGAGGTGATAGGGCTGGACAACTATGCCCGCGCGCTTTTCAAGTTTGACTCAGGATTTCTGTCCGCTCTTGGTACGACGCTGCTCTGGACGGTGCTCAACATGGTCATACAGCTTGCGCTGGGCTTTCTCATAGCCCTGGGGCTCAACGCACCCAAGCTGAAGCTCAGCCGATTGTACAAGACGCTACTGATGGTGCCCTGGGCGATGCCGGCGTATATTTCCATCCTGCTTTGGCGCGTAGGAATGTTCAACACCGAACTTGGTCTGCTCAACAAGTGGATCACGGCGTTGGGATTTGAAAAGGTGGACTTCCTCGCTACCAACGGCATAGCCTTTGTGTCCTGTCTCGTGCTCAATCTCTGGATGGCGCTGCCGTTTATGATTTCCACGATCGACGGAGCTCTGCAGAGCGTTGACCGCAGCTTGTATGAGAGCGCCACGCTCGACGGCGCAGGATTCTGGACACGCACATGGAAAATAACAATTCCAAGTATACGGCCCGTAATAGCCCCTGCCGCCGTTATGACGACGTTCATAACTTTTAAACAGTTCGATATCATCTATCTGCTCACGCAGCAGCGCGGCTACATGACCGGCGCGACGCTTAACACAGTGATAACCTACGTCCACCAGAACGCCTTCGTCTCGAACAATTACGGCCTGTCCAGCGCAGTGAGCATGCTGCTCTTCGTGATTATAATCATCTTCTCGCTGGCCACCAACCGAAGCCTGAGGGAGGACTGAGCATGAAACGTAAAACTAAAGAGCGCATAGGGTATATAGCCCTCAATCTGGCCTTCATTCTCCTGTGCCTGGTCACGCTGATACCGATATACTACGCGGTAAACGTGTCCTTCTCCGGGCCGGGCAGCTCGCTCTCCGGGGATTTTTCGTTTCTTCCAGAGAACCCCTCGCTGGAAAATTACCGCGCCATCCTTTTTGACGAGCCATTTTTGCTATGGCTCAAAAATTCGCTGCTGCTTAGCGTGGGTACAGTCGCCATAGCCATGCTCTGCGCCGTGACGGCGGCGTACGCCTGCTCTCGCTGGAGATTCAAAGGCCGCAGGCCACTGCTCATGGCTTTACTCGTACTCAACGCCTTCCCGCAGGTGCTCTCGCTCTTTGCATATTACCGCATACTGCGTCTTGCCGGGCTGCTGAATTCCCACATAGGGCTGATGCTCATATACGCGGGGAGCATGTGTGTCTTTGCCGTCTGGAACATGAAGGGATACTTCGATTCCATACCGGTCGAAATAGAGGAGGCGTCAAAGATAGACGGTGCAAACGACGCTCAGATGATATGGCGTATCGTCCTGCCGCTTGCGAAACCGGCCATCGTCGTCACCTGTGTCATGGTGCTCATAACCGTCTGGAACGAGTACCTGTTTGCGACTACCTTCCTGCTGGACAGCGATTACTATTCGCTCTCGGCGGGGCTTTATCAGCTGCAAAGCAACGACTACACCCGCTCTTGGCCGCTGTTCACGGCGGCAAGCATACTCGCATCGATACCGCTGCTGCTGATTTTCTTCAAGATACAAAAATACATGGTCTCCGGTCTCACCGCCGGCGGCGTGAAAGGATAAACATGAAAAAGGAAGCGATATTTCACCGGCCAATGAGCGAATACGCCTTTGGCCTGGACGAGGACACCACAGTATTCCGGCTGCGCAGCGCTCCCGGTGACATCGAGCGCTGCACGCTCTGGTACGGCGACACTTCAAGCCCGGAGACACCTGTGCCTGTATTTCATGCGGAAATGGCGCTCAAGTATCACGGTGAAAACTGCGACTGGTGGGAGACCGAGCTGCGCGGTACTTTTCACCGACTCTATTACTACTTTGAGCTCACGGGCGACGAGACGCTGTATTACTCCGGTGAGGTATTTTTCACTCAGCCAAGTGCAGAGCGCGCTGAATACTTCAAGTTCCCATTCAACCACCGCGCGGATATCGCCCGCGTCCCTGATTGGGTGTCGGATGCCGTGGTGTACAATATTTTCCCCGACAGCTTTGCAAGTTCCCGGCGCGCGATTGCCGGAAGTGGTACCGAAAAACATACCAGCGGCGCTCTTTCCCGCTCGCGTCTCGGCGGCACGATAAACGGCATACGCGAAAATCTCGATTACATATCCGCTCTCGGGGCCAACTGTATCTATCTGAATCCCATCTTTGCCGCCGGGCAGTATCACAAGTACGACACGATAGACTACCTACACATTGACCCCTGCTTAGGTACGGACGAGGATTTCCGCGCTCTTGTGGACAAGTGCCACGCACGCGGGATACGCGTCATACTTGACGGCGTGTTCAACCACTGCGGCGCACAGTTTTTTGCCTTCCGCGACGTGCTCGAAAGGCAGGAGCGCAGCCGCTACGCAAGCTGGTTTTACCGTCTGCAGTTTCCCGTTGCATACCCCGAAGCAGGCGAACGGCCAAATTATGAATGCTTCTGTTATGAACGGCTTATGCCCAAGCTTGATACGTCAAACCCAGAAGTATGCGACTACCTCTGCGCCGTCGGTGAGCACTGGCTGCGCGAATTTGACACAGACGGATGGCGTCTCGACGTAGCAGACGAGCCGAACGACGGATTCTGGAGGGAGTTTCGCCGGCGCTGCAAATCCGTCAAGAGCGACGCGCTGCTCATAGGCGAAGTTTGGGGCAGCGCAAGGCATTGGCTAAGCGGAGATATGCTCGATTCCACTATGAACTACGACTTCCGCAATCACTGCCGGCACTTTTTCGCCGAGGGCAGCATTGACGCGCGCACCTTCGCCGGGCGTTGCTCGGATATGCTCATGCGCTATAAACGTCAGATTGCCGCGGCACAGCTGAACCTGCTTGACAGCCACGATGTCAGTCGCTTCCTTAATCTATGCGGCGGCGATGTGCGGCGCTTGAAGCTGGCAGTTATGTTCATGTGCTGTTTTCCGGGTATGCCCTGTGTATTCTATGGCGATGAGCTTGGCGTCTCCGGCATAGACGAATTGGATTTCCGGCGCGCCATGCCCTGGCAGAGCGGAGACGCGGAGCTGCTGGAGTTTTACCGCGATGCGATAGCCCTGCGGCGAAGTCACGCCGCGCTTCGTCACGGCGAGCTGCGCTTTCTCCGCGCCGAGCCGGGTGAACGCGTGCTCGTGTTTGAGCGAAAATTGCCAAGTGATAAGCTGATAGTAGCTATCAATTCAGCAGAAACCGAGTATAATTATTCCGGTCATAAGATCCCGCCGCTCTCATGGGTAATAGTAGAGCAATAAAACCTCGCAAGGGGGGCGAGTGGCTAGCCACTCGCGAAAAACACCTTGTTGGGATTTCATCCCAAACCCTGTAAAACTCAGAACAGCCCGACCAAGAGGTCGGGCCATTCTTTCGGCTGCGCTCCCGTGCGGGCGCTTATTTTATCCTCCGCGACGGTTGCAACGGTTGCGACGGTTAAATTTGTAGTCCTCAGGCTATCGTTGCAACCGTCGCAAGCGTCGCGCTTTCAGCCTCTACGGCTACCACGCTGCCGGTCAGCCTGATGTGCCTACCTTCATGCCGGGCCAGACTCTCGTATTTCACGTTATACTCGTTGAGCAGTCGGCCTGCATTCACGTTCAAATGCCGCGTCAGCCTGTTGACCGCCATGTCCGAACCCAGCGCGAGCGCCAGCTCCGAGGGGCTTCCCTCCCAGCGACCGCCGCTGTCCTCCACCAGTTTTCTCACCGACTCAAGCACCGCGTCGGGTGGCTTTTTCCAAAGCTCCGTCTCGGCGCTCTCAAGGTTCCACACAAGGCTGTCGCTCTCTTTTAATTGGGATTGTTTGTTGACGAGTTCTCCGAGGACTCATCCCTCAGTGTGCTATATAGCTCTTGCACTAATTCCCCAACTTCTATGTACCCATTATTTGCAACAACTTCGTCATTGACAATTGCCAAAACAATTTCGCCAGTTAAACGAGAATAGACGAAAGTAAATGTATTACGTATTTCAACGCCAAATGCGTTTTCCGAGTCAACATACGAAGATACCAAGATGTAGAAAAGGTTTTTACCATACTCCCAATCGTACCATGGAAAATCTGCTGTTGCCGGAGAAATAAGCAAGGACTCCATGGTCAGTTCTGCATCTGACTTATATTCAACCTCCTCATGTGATGTTAAGGGCAAATACCATTCTTCATAATATTCCATGTCGTACGTAACTTGTAGGCTACCAAACATATCGCCATCAATCAAACTGATCCAGAAATCATCCACAGTCTCTGATGGGCAACGATAACGCAATGAGACGCCAGTATCCCCAGCTATAGCACAGTTTTCTCCCTTGTCAATGCCGAAGCAGGACAGAACACTTTCCTTGCCTGCATAAGAGTAGTAATTGTATGAGGTAACTCTAACAACATTATCATTGACCAATACGAACGACACTTCACCCAACACCTTGTCACTATTGTAATCATAATAAGTGCACGGGATTTCAAATGCACCTGTACAGACACCTTGATCTATACTGTCTGGCTCTCCAAGTATGGCAACGAGTTCATCGCTTGTAATATTTGCAAATTGCTCAATATAACATACAAGCTTAATGGTATTTGACTGTGTATTCTCTGGCTGTAGAGAAACTGGTCGACTTTGAAGCACCGCAGTTATAATTATACCAAAAGCAAAAATGGCCGCGAATGGTACTAAACATCCCACACGTTTTTTTCTCTGATAATTGTTGACTGAGGGTGAAAACCTGGTGCCTAGATCCTCATTTTCATAAAATCATCTTTCTGAGCTCGATGCAGGTGGAGCATTGCATATATCCTCGAGCGCGTAATAAAGCATCACTGTGAGTTGTTACTGATATAATCTTTTTCTTTCTTAGCAGAATCAATTTTCTAAAAGTCCACGACTTCCCAATTTGATAAAATTGTTCTGTTTTCGTTCATATTCTATAATTTGGTGTCTGATAATTTGGCACGTAGCGTTTGCAGGCATCTTTTTACACGCTCTGTCGTTATGTTGACAGTTTTTTCTATTACAGCTTATTTAATGTGCTAAAATCAATAGTTCAAATACAATTGTTGGAGGTGAGGCAGCAAAAGAATTGCATTATGCCAAGTTAGCAAACGGTTGTGTCGTGCTCACATGCAAATGAAATTAACAAGTGAGTAGTTTGCAGCGAAATCTACACTTCTTCATTCTAATTCCTTGTAAAGTTAAAAATGTAAATAAACAGACGTATACAGAAACCTTTTCTGAATTCGCAGTCGACATACGCCGCTGGCAGAACAACCTGAGCAGCCATCGTGATGAAAGCGAAAAACCGTACTCGCAGACATATCTGCGCTGCATCAACAATCAGCTCACAGCAATTTTTAACTACGCCGTCAAATACTACGGCCTGAAAGAAAACCCCTGTCACAAGGCTGGGAGCATGGGCAAGAAAAACGCCGACGAAATGTTGTTCTGGACAAAGGACGAATTCTCTCAGTTCATAGCTGCACTCAAAGAGCGCCCCGCGTCCTACGCAGCGTTTATGACCCTGTACTACACGGGAATGCGCGAAGGAGAACTGCTGGCGCTGACTCCTGCCGACATAGACTTTGAAAAATCCACCATCATCATAAACAAGAGCTACCAGCGGCTCGGCAAAGAGGACGTAATCTCAACGCCAAAGACCGAAAAGAGCAGACGCACAGTGACCATCCCCTCCGTCCTCAGCGACTGTCTCAGGGAGTATATATGCAAGTGCTATGGGCTTCAACCGACTGACCGGCTGTTCCCGTACACGAAAAGCTTCCTGCATCGCGAGATGGAATACGCCTGCAAGACCAGCGGCGTCAAGCGCATCCGCGTACACGACATTCGTCACAGCCACGCGAGCCTGCTTGTAGAAATGGGCTGCTCCCCGCTGCTCATAGCCGAGCGGCTCGGCCATGAGCGCGTCCAGACTACAATGGAAACCTACAGCCATCTCTACCCCAACAAATAGGCCGAAGTAGCACGTCAGCTCGACGGCATATTCGCAGCAGGCTGATGGCTACAGAACCTAGCAAAGTGTAGCCAATTTGTAGCCACTAAAAATAGCAAAATCCCTGAAATGCCTGTAAGTACAGGCATTTCAGGGATGTAAGGTATATTAAATTCTTATTCCCACTCGCTCCTGTCAGGGATATTCTAAACGGATTTGCTTATGGGATTTAGCTCAGAGTGTTTCTATTGTTTTCATTATCCAGATAGTTTGGGCTATCTGATTTTTTGTTGCCATGGTGTTGCCATGAAAGATTAGGCATGACGTAGAAACTGCTTTTCGTCGCAATACTTCTCCATACCGGTTAAAATTTCTTGTATAAACTGAATGACGGTGTCTTTAATGGTTTCTAAATCTGTTAGGGTCAGATCTCTAGCGCAATGGCTAAAGCTTTCGTCACCGTGTGCCAGAGAGTTGCGCTTTTTCTTTACCTTTTCCAAAACTTGACAATCATCTGTAACTTGATAACGAATCCTATGGCGATCACATATATCCTTGATTTGCTTGGCATTTAGATTACCGTTTACTCCAAGCATACCCTTTGTTAATGCCAGTGGGGTGTTTTGCGTTATATCAAGCACTATATTTCGAACTCGGTTTGTGTATGTAGTTAATCCCGATTCTGGCTTATATATTTCTTTTATTTTGTAGTCTCTCCAAATATTCTGAATTTCATCAATGACGGCTCCATACGAACAATTTTCACGTTCAAGTTGTTCATATATTTCTAACATACCTGTTGTAAATGTCGCCTCAACAAGATTATACAGCATCAGAAGGAAATTGGATTTCATGATTCTAAAAAAGCGCTGGTTATCAATTGTGTTAAGAGCGTTCTTAGTTTCGTCATCTATGTCTACCATAACAGAATAGTAAAACTCTATTTCGTTTTTCCGGTCACCAAATACTTCATGTGTCGTAATCATTAGTTTCGCCCCAGCAATTTGTCGCGCACATACTCCACACGGGCCGCAAGCTTACCTTCGTTATTGCTAGCATCCGATGTCGTTAGTTCCTTGAACTCCTCCGAATTGAGCCAATCGACATTATCAATATGTAAGTCCGGCCTCTCCTTAAGGGCTAGCGCTACGCCAACCGAAATAGCTTCAAAACGAACGCGCGGAGTAGTTGTTGCATTTTTGCTTTTTGCAAAGCCAAACTCAAAATTATCATGGACAAAAGAAAGCATACCCTCAAAATCAGACCTATATTGTTCTTCATCAAAAGTGTGAAGATTTTCAGATAAGAATTGATTCAGGAATTGACTCACTTCATGTTCAAACTTTTTATAATTATACAAATAGGCAAAGAATCGAAGAACCAACTCAAACCGCTCTTGACGAACGGCCTTGCTTTTAGATACCGGACATAGAGTCACGAACAGTTCATTTCTACAACATTCTTCCACAAAGTCAGTCAACGGTCCAGGATACGAACCTCTCCGAACTTCCGAGTCGGAAGCTTTTACACCAGAGGTATTGATTCGATTAAACAAATCTTGGCGAATATCGGGTGTAGTTTTCTCGTCTAAGACCACTACTCTGAATGTGCGATTTAAAAATTTACGCTGTGTCGCAGTGGATAAATCAGAAAAAGAAAAACCGTCAAGTAGATTTAACTTTGGCAATCGCGATAGCCGCATTTTCCCGTTTACAAATTCGTTTAGTGTTTGCATTCTTTGGGCACCGTCAATGATTTCGAGTCGTCCATCATCACATCCCGCAAAGAACATAAATGGTATAGGAAGTCCTAGCAAAACAGATTCAATAAACAAGGAGCGGTTATTTGCCTTCCAAACATATTGCCTCTGATAATCCGGGATGAAAAAGTCTCCACGCTCAAATTTAGAAAGCAGTAGCTCAACGGTATAATCTTTTGTGTCATAATCTACTTGGCGTTGCATTGTTTGAAGCTGCGTTTCAGCCATAGTGATTTGTTCAATCGTTATTTTTTTCTTTGCCATCAGTATACCTCCGAATATGTTCTATGATACTGATTCCGATGACTTCTCCCAACCTTACAGGAACAGCATTCCCAATTTGTACCCCTAACTTATGCTTATTTAAAATATCCGTTGATCTAAGAAATTTGTAATCCCGCGGAAAAGACTGTAATATTGCACCTTCGCGTAATGACAAAGCACGATCTTGTTCTGGATGTCCGAAGCGCCCATTACCATAACCATAAAATTGAGTTGTTATTGTTGGCGAAGGAGCATCCCATAACATTCGTCCATATACAGATGGATAAGTTTTCCCTGTACTTTTTTTGTGACACACTAACTGAAGTTCCTTATCCCAGTCGCGCCATGTTCCTCCCGGAACCGATTGCCGTATGCGCTTAAGGTTTTTATCTGAAAGAGCTGTGGCAGAGTGTAATAGATCGTTAGGATCTGCCGAACCGGCAATCAATGGCGGAAGATCTCCAATGGCATCCCGCACAGTAACATATGTTTCCGGGGTATGGGTGGGAGGGATTAGTGATATATCGCCTAACAAAGACGCTAATAAAACCAGCCGTTTTCGGCTTTGTGGAACCCCGTAGTCCGGGCAGTATACCGTTTTATGAAATATGTGGTATCCGCAATCTTCAAGTTTATCTATAAAATCTTTAAAGACGTGAGTTTTCTCAAGCTCCGGCACATTTTCCATGGCAACTATGGCAGGGCAAACTTCCTTAGCCAATTTACCAAAGGAGTATAGGAGCCGCCACTTTTCGTCTTTATAGCCGTCTTTTCTATATCTTTGTGTATATTTTGAAAAAGGTTGGCACGGAGCACATCCTGCTAATATGCGTATGTCGACATTTGCAGGATAGAGCGC
>UMIY01013917.1_pt1 | contig 11006 bp, 9 predicted proteins | sample 1965921 | NCBI WGS metagenome assembly UMIY01 (sample SAMEA4836134, study PRJEB28245) | human gut metagenome | biome: gut microbiome; material: fecal sample | place: Denmark | collected 2008
TGTGGGATGGAAAGCTGAAGGAAGACGTTGACAGGATGAGAAAGATGAGTGTTTTTAAGAAAATACAGAATATCACACTGGAAGAATACCTTACTCTTCTTGAACAGATGAAACAGGCAGCTCTCAGTGATATGGATTCGTTTCCGGAAAAAGAAAAGTATATGGGAGATGTTCAGCCGGGTTCATTTTTAGGCGTAAGGCTCCGATACCGGGATGATGAGGACTGTCTGTATGCCGATTGTTCCTCAGCGGGACCACGGCCTTTTGCGAGACTGCGTCCGTATCTCTGGCAATTTATGGAGGAAGAGTCGGAAGAACTGCTGGGTAATGAGGATTTTGATGAACCGGCAGAAAACAAATTCTACTGGGAAGTAACAAAATATATTCGATGCAGGGATCGCTTTTATGAGCAGTACGCGGTAATATATTCCTTGAAACTGGAAATATTGGGCGTTGAGGGATATCCGTATGATTTTGAACGCAGGACATTTCGGGATTTAAATTATGAGGAATGTTTTACGGAGGAACAGAAGTTTATCCTGGGGCGTGCGAGGCAACTGAAAAATCCGATGAATGTTGTGCTGCCATATCATCCGGGAGATATCCTGTATGTGGATGCAAATCCGTTCGGGAAACCATTTTATGCAGTATATTGTGCAGAGACAGTATCGGACAGAGAGCATTTTGAATGGACGAAAAAGGAGTATGGATTTTATAAACGGGAGCATCCATGTCTTTATATTTCAGAAGACAGAAAGGGTCTGGACATTACGGATCTGTGCGGATGGTTTACGGATTATATACCGTTTCCTTATGCCCCGCTTGATCGGATTAAAGTGGTGGATACCTGTTGTGATCCGGCCCTTTTAAAAGCTGCGGAGATGCTAAAAGAGAATCCGGCCATTTTTTGGAAGTGGCTGGATTGGAGAGAAACCGGGCAATCGTTGGAAGAAAAAATCCTTGCTGTGAGAGGTGTAAGTATATGAAAATCTGGTTGGATGATATTCGGCCGGCACCGGATGGATATGTGTGGTGCCGGAGCGTTAATGAGGTAATAGGTGTTATAAGTAATACGAACGATAAAATAGAATTGATAGACTGCGATCACGATCTGGGCGAATATGCGAGAGATGGTGGAGATGGGATTAAGCTGCTTGATTGGTTGGCAGAACATGGACTTTTCTATAAAATATATTTACATACGATGAATCCGGTTGGAAGAGAAAATATGGAGCGATTGATCAGAAGATATTGGAAAGAATAAAAATAACGTATACAGTTTTCGGGTAAAGAAAACCTGGTGACTGTATTTTTTATGTTTCAAACTTTCAATACATATTGTATAACTATCCCTCTTCTGTGTGAGTGGTGAAGGGAAAATAATCGGGTGTTGAGTGGTGGATCTTTTGCGAAACATATAAAATTTTGATAGAAAATATATTTTTTGTAATTCTACCCTGTAAAATCGCCCGTTTTCCTTTCTATATGTGAAGGGGCGATCATTTCCCTTCAAAGACTGTTGCAGAGCGAAAGGAAGGGATAGGAAATGAATGTGTATGAAGCAGTCAAAAGCACAGTGACTACCAGGCAGGCGGCGGAATATTACGGGATCAAAGTGACAGGCAGGGGCATGGCACGCTGTCCGTTCCATCATGACCGGTATCTGGGGGATAAGCTGATCCGGGAGACAGAAGGGATCGTACTGTGGTGTCTGGAAGGACTGCACAGACTGGTCCGGAACGGATTTGAATTCAGCATCAGCGACCGGGCAAGGAAGAACCTGGAAAATCTGATGGAAAATGAGAACAATATCATTTCATTCCTGAATTCTGCCGGATATGTGAGAAGGGAAGAAGGAACCTATGCCAGTTCCAGGCAGCTTTACGCTGCCTACCGGAAATGGTGCGAGGACAATCTGGAAAGACCCAGGGCAGAGAATACCTTCAAGAAGTATCTGAATGAGAATGCAGAAACACTGGGGCTGGTCTATGATAAAAATCTTCCTGGCAGAAATGGGAAGACCGTGCGCGGTTTCCGCGGGATCCATGTGGAAGTCCGTACAGAGTAACAGAAAAGATCCAGGCGCTTCAGGCGGCTCAGGCGGGTAAAAATGACTTCTTTTTATTTATATTTATAATTTATTTTTATCTAAGAAGTAAAATAAACTGCCTGGACTGCCTAAGTCCTGAAAAATAAAACAAAAATAATGTTTATAGACTGCCTGAGGGATGCCTGGAAAGTGCCTGAAAATATATGGATTAAAACAACCTCTTCCTGTCAGGCATCTCTCGGACGGAAAGGAGTTTTGTTTATGAGTAACGTCCCTGTTAGGGAAAGAAAAATAGAAAAACAATTGCTGAATATTAAAGAACTCTGTCTTTATCTTGGAGTCGGGCAGACGAAAGCCAGAGAACTAATAAGAGGAAATAATGGTTTTGGCGTCCAGATTGGAAACAGGTGGTATGCCAATAAAAAAGAGCTGGATAGATGGCTTGAAAAAAATACTGCGTAAATATTGCCAATTCAGACAAATAAACGGGAACCTGTGGTATAGTAAAGTATGGTAAACAGGTTTCTGTTCAATGTATGAAAGGGAGATATTTGTGGGAAAATCATTGAACGGGAAAGAACTTGGAAAAGGAATTACACAAAGAAAAGATGGGATATATCAGGCCCGATTTACAAACAGATTTGGAAAACGTCAGACATTGTATGCTTCTACAGTGACGGAAATTACAAAGAAGCTGCGGGAAGAACAGTTCAGGGATGATAAACAGCTCAATGTAATTTCAACGGGTATGACTCTGGATGAATGGTATGAAAAGTGGATCACTACCTGTAAGAAACACTGTAGAGATACAACAAAAAGAACCTATGTGATCCAGTACAACCGTCTTCGGGAGACTCTGGGATGGAGAAAGCTGACCCGATTAAATCTGATTATCCTTCAGGATGCATTTAATCAGCTGGCTACAGATGCTATGCGGTGCGATTGTAAAGCACTTCTCGTAGATATGCTAAACAGGGCTGTAGAAGCAGATTTGCTAAACAAGAATATTGCAGTTGGTATCAACCCGATTATAGAAAATGAGTTGAAAGAAGAAAAGCGGATTCTCAGCGAAGAAGAAATACATATGATTCTTGAAGAGTCCAAAGGCGGACAGTTGTATCCGTTTTTCGTGGTTGCCCTGAACACTGGAATGCGCATGGGAGAAATCCTGGGATTGACATGGGATTGTGTCGATATGGAAAGCGGCACGATACTGGTGGATAAAACACTGTGTTATCTGCCGGAAGGGGGAAGGGCCCTTTATGAATTCCATCAGCCAAAAACAAAGGCCGGGAAGCGAAGAATTCCGATGACAGTAGAAGTGCGGAACGTATTTATGGAAATGCAAATACGCAAAGATCGCATTGCAACCCGCCATAATCCGAGACCTGGAATGGAAGATCTTGTGTTTTGCAGCAAGACTAACAATCCTGTGAATGAAGCTAATATCAGAAGTGCGATTCGATACCTGGTTAAAAAAATAAACAGGAAATATCCGGGACTGGATTTTGAGCCGTTTACTCTACATGGACTTCGGCACCCGTATGTCAAGCACACGACAAAAAATATATCTCTGCAAAAGCAGAAATCCCAAGCTATCAATAGATTTTGATAGTCTGAGATTTCTGTTTTTGTGTATTGTTCCTTTGCAGTTGACGGCTGTTGAAAATGCCAATCAGTGTCTGGCATTTTCAACAGCTCTTCTATCAGCACTTTCTTGTTTCAATCCAACAGACAGCAACAGACAGCGTCTGTTAAATTAGACAAAGCCAAAATAAGATGTGTAGAGAGATTATTCTCTCAAGATATCACGTATTGTTTCAAACAATGGGATAAAATTGGAAAAGTCCATTTGATCAAAAGGTGTATCAGCTTCCAAAACTGATGCTGCAAATTTCATTTTGGAAAGAGCAATATTTGTCTTTTCTGTATCAGAAATTTGATATACACGTGGGCTTTTTTCATGGCCATCAATAATACGTATTTTCCCTTCTCCACAGCTATTTCGTTCGTTGCAAAACAGCGTTTTGTCAAGGGACAGCCCATCCGAATCAAACTCACATCCCATGTACAACCGTCGCTTTACGCCATTACTCTCTATTGTAGTTTTAAGTTGATCATCTGAGTAGTAATGCTCAATACAAATGTCTGGGGTATCAGCTCTGTGTTCTGGTAATGGAAGAATCAGAGAATAGACATTATTCCCCCATGATTTATAGGGCTTATCTTTTCCACCCAACGCATTTCGTACATCTTTCAGATCTGCATCCGCAATAAAAATCATTTTTTGAGGCTGTTGCATTAAGCTATACTGTTCACACATCGTCTTAAGTTGTGAACCGCTCATTGATAGTTTATAGCAGTTCTCCAAAGGACTATTCTCGGGTTCATATTCAAGAAAAGTAAAATCCAAGCCAGATAGCCATTCGGAGCATCTGGGATCGGCAACAAGACGGTTATAAGCGGCTTTCATGTGCTTCCAATCCGTTGCTCCCTCGGTAATAATTAGCGGTCTGTTCTTCCATGCATCGATTGCGGTTTTGATTTCTTGATGATACTTTTCTGTTTCAGCAAAATATCGATATGCATGTTCGAATTCGGAAAACTGTTCTACCGAAATTCTGTTTCCCATAGGTAGTTCAATCACGTCAAAACCGTCCTCGCCAAATTGTTCTCGCATTCCGAGCAAGAACAATGGGGAGTGGGATGTAATAACAAACTGGATATTAGGAAAGAGCGCAATAAGCTTAGGCAAAATTTCTCTTTGCAGCTGTGTATGCAAATGCAACTCTATTTCGTCAATTACAACTATTCCGGCAATATCACGAAGCTTATGACTCAAGTCAATATCATCAGTATCAGCATACCGTATTATTGTTGCAAACACATTAAATAAGGCTAGTTGACCTGTAGATAGCGCATCAAGCGAAGGCGCCAAAACGACATCATCCTTTTTCCGCCGAATAGAAAACCGTCGTTTTCCCGAAGAACGATTACCCATTCTAAAAATAATATCCTCACCTAATATCTCCGACATTATCTTTTCAACATTGTTTCGGGAAACACACAATAGATCGAGAACATTTGTATTTGGAAAAACAATACTATATCCAGTACCGTCATTCTTCTTCTCTAGGTCAGCTCTTGAATCAGTAATTACATCAAACAACCACTGCAGTGTCAGTTCAGATATATTAACTGCTGTAATTGGATTATTCAACTGCTTAGCGTATTTTGGACGTAATGAATATGTGTCAACATCGTCAGAAGTATAATACTTCAGTCCCATCCACGCAGGTTTCATATATCTGTTAGGGCCAAAATAACAAACAACATTTTTTTCAAAAATATTAGTCGCATCTTTTCCTTCAGCAGTAACTTCCTTAAAATTAGTTTCGTCTTTCCAATTTAGTTTCTGATTTACTGTTTCCTCTCTTGATTTACCATACTCCTCAAACGACAACTCTCCCGATTTAAACAGATATTCAATGCTTTGATCTGCTTGTTGAAAACAGATATGAGCAATCATATGCTTCTGTCCGAATCTAATTTGCGCTGGTGCAATTTCCTTATAGTATTGATGTCCTTTGCTAGTTGCCTGAGTCGCATTTTCATATCCTTTATCTGCTAATTCGTAAAATGCATCAACAATGTTTGACAACAGAATAGATTTTCCGCTACCATTTTTCCCGACAATTACAAGAGGAACTGGTATTCCATTTTCATTTTTTCGAAACTTAATATCCAAATTACTAATAGGCCCAACATTTTTATAATATAGATTATCTATGTACATCTTCCAAATCCTCCGTTATTACCATATATGTTGATTTATCTTCAAAAACTGTTGCAAAAAGCCTTTGGTATGAGAAAATACGATTTCGTCTGCGACTATCATATTGCTTAAGATATCCGTATTTTTCTAGTATGGAAAATGCTTTTGAGATGGTGTTAAACGATTCCTTCATATTTTTTTCTGCAGACGAAGCATTTGTCACGACCACGTTCTTAAAATACTCATACACACTTAAAACACTTGGTGACAATGATGGAATTGCTTGAAGATGCATCTCGTCTTCATTGATTATTTTTTCATACTTGATCAATGCTTCCGCAGATTGCTTTGCTGCCTGGCCTATAGCATTAACAAAAAACTTGATCCACCGAATATAACCACCGCTGTACTGGGTAGTCCGAAGTAAATCAAAGTATTCATTTTTATTATGATACAAGTACTCGGACAAGCATATCAGCGGCCGTGCCTCTTCAACGACATCACGCAGTATCATCGGCATAAGGATTCGCCCGATAATACCGTTATACCGTTCAAATGGATGAATCATTTCAAATTGGTAATGTACCAGTGCTGCCTTAATTAGCGGATCAGTATTATGGTCGTTATAGAGATATGCAGAAATATCAGCCAGTGCCGGGAGCACAGCATCCGGTGCTGTAGGGTTGTATCCTTTAAGATTCGTCTTTGCACCTATCCAAAAGGTTTGATGATCCCTAACATCTATCGGGTTATTCTCTGATTCTCCGTTAAGTGCGATACCGCAAATCCGGCTCAAGTCAGGAGCTGCGACTTCCATACTTTTTGCCGCCTTAAATGCCATTTCCAGGTTAGTGATCGGCGTTATATCACCTTTGCCGGTGCCGCGGATAGTGAGTATTTCTTTGAAATCGGGACCGTCGTAGTCGATCATATGGGAATAGGTACACTCTTTCAAAAGCATCAGCTCCGCAAATGCTTCTTTATTCGGAGCATACTTAACAAGCCCTTCCAGAAAGCCAATGTTTCTATGGGCTTCAGTCAATAAAGCGGCCAATTCGTCATCCATCTGATACATATCCCCGCGCATCAAGGGGCGTGGGGTAAAGGAATAGAATGTAAGGCGTGGCTTTTCAGAATCAATATGTTCAGTGTAATCACCTGTGTAGGGCAGCATCGCATATACCTCAATAACTAAAAGTCATTTTCAGTATATCATTAACACGGTGAATAGAAAAGCACTATTCCCCGATTTATCTCAAAAAATCAAGAAATAGTGCAATTAAAATCGAAAATTGAGTTCCATGAATTAGACACACCTTTGCCACAAAAGCGATTGAAAAAGGAATGCGCCCCAAAACATTACAGAAAATTCTGGGACATAATTCCCTCCAGATGACGATGGATCTTTATTGTCATGTGGAAGAACATACCTTAAAAGAAGAGATGGCGTTGATCGGAAAAGTGGTGTAGTAGTGGTGTAGTAAAGGATGACCGTATCCATGAAAGCTTTGATATATGTGGGGTTCAGGGCGTCAGCCTGAAGTTTTATATTTTTTTGGTTGACATTTCCGGTCCGATGTAGTAACATATCCTTCGGACGATTTAATCGCCATGCGGAAGTGTCGGAACTGGCAGACGAGCAAGACTAAGGATCTTGTAGCTTTCGGGCTGTGTGGGTTCAAGTCCCATCTTCCGCATTTTTCTTTTCCCCTTGGAATGGAAACAACTCCATTCTCAAGGGCCTTTTATTATCTCTATTCCGCCGATCATCCGGCAAATATCCAATCGGCTCCTTGACAATTTCACAGGCTTTACACCTTGTTTTTTTTCAAGTCACTGATATAATAATTAATACATAGCGAGGTGATCATATGATAGACAACGAACTGTTGCTGGCTCTGTCGGATTTATTCGATAAAAAGCTAAAGCCCATAGAAGCAAGATTGACAAATATTGAATTAGGAATTGAAAATGATATAGGACCACGTCTCCAAAATATTGAAGCCTGCTATATCAGCACATACAATCGTTATAAGAACAGTACGGAATAATAAAAACAAGGTGTAAAGCCCGACTTGCAGAGATTTTACACCTTGTTTTTATATTATTTTGCCTTCTTACCCTGGAAGGCAATTTTTCTTTCGGCATTTCTATAAAAAATGAATCGGCGAAAACAGTTTAGTAAAATGTTAAAATTATGCACAATACCGGAAAATAGTTTCGTTTCGTGGAAATATTGAATTAAATTGCACAAAATGCTAAGATTTAGAAAATTCAAAGAGAAAGGGGATGTGCTGATGAACATACATGACATTGCCAAACTTGCAGGGGTATCTGTCTCCACAGTATCCAAGGTTATGAACGGAAAAGACAAAGACATCAGTGAGAAGACAAAGCAGCGGGTTCTGAAGGTGATCGAGGAAGAGCAGTACATTCCTTATCTGAAGTTCCGGGAGAAGGAGGGCTTAAAAAGCCACCTGATCGGCCTGGTGTTAAAGAAAGACAACCGGGAAGGGGAAAGGATCATCCACAGCGCGCAGAAAGCGGCTGCGGAGAAGGGATACGGGCTTCTGGTACAGTTTGCGGAAAGTCTGGAGGAGATGCAGGAATGTGTCAACGACATGCAGAAAAAGAAGGTGGCCGGCCTTATCCTGGACTCGGAAAAGCTTGTCAATACCCGGAAACTTGAGGACGCGACGGTTTATCTGTGCCAGACGAAAGAGTTTGACGAGCGGCAGAAGGCCACTTTTTACTACCGGCTCTCTGAAGCGGGACGCCTGGCGGCAGAACGGCTGATGAGGGAAGGCCATGAGAAGATCGCCTGCGTGACGATTAAGAAGGACCGGACGATCCAGGACGGATATCGCCTGGCCATGCGGGAGGCCAATCTGGCAGTCCAGCCTCTTTGGTCTTACGAGGGGAAATGCCTGGAGGATATAGAGAAATACGGGATCCAGCAGTGTCTGGGAGAGAAGGTCTCAGCAGTGATCTGCGGTTCCCCGGAGATTGCCGGCTGTTTCTACAAAACCATTGAGCGGCTGCAGATCTCCCTTCCGGATTCCATTTCCATGATCTCCCTCGGAGACGGGAAATGGATGGAGATCCTGGGGGACGGGATCACGGCGATCCGGCTCCCGGCAGAGGAGACAAGCCGGGAGGCAGTCTTTTCCCTGGTGAAGATGATCCAGGGGGAGAAGGAGATCGAAGTGATGCGCAAGTTCCTGCCCGCTGTCATAGACCGGGGAAGTGTCAACGGATCTCCAGGAGAGACAGAGGGAGAGCGGATCGTGGTAGTGGGAAGCATGAACATGGATATCACCATCGAGGTTTCCCGGATCCCGCTTAAAGGCGAGACTCAGCTTGCGGAGAAGGTCTATACCTTCCCGGGAGGAAAAGGCGGAAACCAGGCGGTAGGCGCCGGAAAGCTGGGTGGCCGGGTCTACATGGTGGGCTGTGTGGGCAATGACCTGGAGGGCAAGCAGCTTTACAGCAACCTTCTGGAAAACCATGTGCACATGGACGGCGTTCTGATTCATGAATCGGTGCCAAGCGGCAAGGCCTATATCGATGTAGACCAGAACGGGGAGAGCACCATCGTGGTTTACCAGGGGGCCAACCGGCTCCTGAGCGTGGAGCAGATCAACCGCTGCCGGTACCTGTTCCAGAACGCCCGGTATTGCCTGTTGTCGCTGGAAATCCCGGAGGCCATCGCAGAATATACCATCAAGTTCTGCAGGCGCAACGACACCCAGGTGATCCTGAAGCCCTCGGCGGTGGAGAAGATCAAGGAAGAACTGCTCAAAGACATCGCGTATTTTGTGCCCAATGAAAATGAACTGCACACTTTCGTTCCGGGACGGATGTCCCTGGAAGAGAAGGCGCAGATCCTTCTGGACAAAGGGGTGAAGAATGTGATCGTCACCCTGGGGGAGAAGGGATGTTACCTGCGGAACCAGGAGTACTCCATGTATTTTGAGGGGACTGGATTTGAGGCGGTGGACACCACCGGAGGGGCGGATTCCTTTATCAGCGCCCTGGCGGTGTGCTTAAGCGAAGGAAAGGATCTGATCCATGCCATCGGCTTCGCCGTCTATGCCTCCGGACTGAGCGTTACCAGATACGGGGTTCAGCCGGCGCTTCCGGACCGGAAAGCGGTGGAGATCTATGAAGAAGAAATTTACGCAAGATACCATATATAGGATGGAAAAAAAGAAAGAGAGGAGGGAGAAGAGATGAAGAAGATCGTAGTTGTGGGAAGCCTGAATATGGATTGTGTGGTGGAGACGCCATCTATGCCCAAACCGGGAGAGACCATCACCGGGAAGAGCGTTTCCCAGGTTCCCGGAGGCAAAGGAGCCAATCAGGCCTATGCCATCGGCAAGCTTGGCGGCGATGTACAGATGATCGGCGCTGTTGGAAATGACAGCTGCGGCATGGCGCTGAAGAAGAACCTGGAGAGTGTAGGCGTGAAAACAGACGGGCTGGCGATCCTGGATGGAGAGACCACCGGACAGGCATTTATCACGGTGGACGGCCAGGGAGAGAATTCCATTATCATCATCGCCGGAACCAACGGCCTTGTGACCAGAGAGCTGATCGACCAGAACCGCCGCCTGATCGAGGAGAGTGATATCGTGATCATGCAGCTGGAGATCCCGCTGGAAGTGGTGGAATACGTCAAAGAACTGGCGGTGAGCCTTGGAAAGCTGGTGATCGTAGATCCGGCGCCGGCAGTGGAAGGGATCCCGGATCATTTCTGGAAAGGCATTGATTTTATCAAGCCAAATGAGACGGAGCTTGCCATTCTTACCGGACAGGAACGAAAGAACCGGGAAGAGCTGGAGGAAGGCGCAAGACAGATGCTGGCAAAGGGCGTCAAAGGCGTGCTGGTAAGCCTGGGCGGCGACGGCTGCCTGCTGGTGCGGGAAGAGGAGAGCAGATTCTTTCCGGCCAACAAGGTGAAAGCGGTGGATACCACCGCGGCAGGCGATTGTTTTACCGCCGGGTTCGCGCTGGCGTTAAGCCAGGGAAAAAGCTGCGAGGAGGCCATCGTCTTTGGGCAGAAGGCGTCAGCTATCGCAGTCACCAGAAAAGGAGCCCAGACTTCTATTCCCACAAGAGAAGAAGTGGAAGCGGTATAAATAACTTCTCGGAATCTCAATAAATGAGATTCTAATCGAA
>UMIY01033854.1_pt1 | contig 10993 bp, 8 predicted proteins | sample 1965921 | NCBI WGS metagenome assembly UMIY01 (sample SAMEA4836134, study PRJEB28245) | human gut metagenome | biome: gut microbiome; material: fecal sample | place: Denmark | collected 2008
TTTTTCTTTGTCAACAACATCTTTTGGTGCTTTGCTAACAAATTTTTCGTTCGAAAGTTTTTTCTCAAGTCTTTCTACTTCAAAATCTAATTTTTCTTTTTCTTCCTTTAGTCTTTGTTTTTCTTTTTCAAAATCTATAAGCTCGTTTAATGGGAAGAATAGTTCTGCATTTGTCATCATTATCGATGTAAAATCTTTATTGATCATGTCTTTATTGTCAAGTATAGTGATTTTGTCAATATGTTCAAGGTCTTTAAAATAATTAGCACTGTCACTATAAAGTTTTCCTGCTGCTTCATCGTTTGGATAAACTAGCATTGAGAAGTGCTTTGAAGGCTCGATATTCATATCTGTCTTCATCTTTCTAATTGCCTTGATAGCATTTTTAATTAATTCTAAATCATTTAGCTCTTCTTCATAATACTTTATATCTTTTGGCCAATCGCTGATGATTAGTGGAGTCTTTCTATTTGGTAAGTAGCTCCAAATCTCTTCAGTGATAAATGGCATGAATGGATGAAGTATCTTTAATATATTTTCCAAGATATATAAAATAACGTTTTGCGCATTAATATTTTCTCTATCGTATAATCTTGTCTTAACAAGTTCTATATACCAGTCGCAGAAGTCTTCCCAAATGAAGTCTTGTACTTTAGCAGCTGCTATACCTATCTCGTATTTATCAAGATTATTGTTAATTTCATCTACAACAGTTTTTAGTCTTGAGATGATCCACTTATCTTCTCTTTCTAATTTGTCATAATCAACGCTATAGTCACCTCTATCATCAAGGTTCATAAGAACAAATCTTGATGCGTTCCATAATTTATTGGCAAAATTCCTTTGTGGCTCAACTTTTTTAACGCTATATTTAATATCATTACCTGGAGCGTTATTTGTGATAAGTGAGTATCTTAGCGCATCGGCGCCATATTCACTAATTACTTGTAGTGGGTCTATGCCGTTGCCAAGTGATTTACTCATCTTTCTTCCTTGTACGTCTCTGATAAGGCCTGTCAATAAAACGTCTTTGAATGGTACTTCGCCTGTTTGTTCAAGTGATGAGAATATCATTCTACTTACCCAGAAGAATATTATGTCATAGCCTGTTACTAATAAATCTGTTGGGAAAAATCTCTTGTAATCATCTGAGTCTGTGTCTGGCCAACCAAGTGTTGAGAATGGCCAAAGAGCTGATGAGAACCAAGTGTCAAGTGTATCTTCATCTTGTCTTAAATGTTCTGAACCGCATTTATCGCACTTTTCTGGTTTTTCCTTGCTAACAATGTATTCACCACAATCATCACAATAGTAAACAGGGATTCTGTGTCCCCACCATAATTGACGTGAAATACACCAGTCTCTGATGTTTTCAAGCCAATTTTCATAAATCTTACCAAATCTTTCTGGAATGATGTTTACTTTGTTTTCTCTGTATGCTTCAAGTGCTTTTTTAGCCATATCTTCCATCTTAACGAACCATTGAAGTGAAGCTAGCGGCTCGATGATGGTATTGCATCTTTCGCAGTGACCAACAGAGTTTTCATGTTTTTCTACCTTTACTAATAGTCCTTGTTCATCAAGGTCATTGATGATTCTCTCTCTAGCTTCGTATCTGTCAAGACCCTTGTATGCGTAAGCATTTTCATTCATCTTAGCATCTTCATCTATAACGATAAGTTGGCCAAGATTGTGTCTAGCACCTACTTCGAAGTCGTTAGGGTCATGTGATGGTGTAATCTTAACGCAGCCTGTACCGAAGGATGAATCAACGTATTCATCAGCGATAACTGGTATTTGTCTATCTGTTAATGGCAAATCAAGTGTTTTGCCAACTAAATCATTATATCTTTCATCGTCTGGATTAACAGCTACTGCTAAGTCACCTAAAAGTGTCTCTGGTCTAGTAGTTGCAATAGTTACATAGCCAGTCTTGTCTGAGTATGGGTACTTTATATACCACATCTTTCCTTCTTGTGGCTCATGTATAACTTCAGTATCTGATACAGCTGTGTGGCAGTGTGGACACCAGTTAACTATCCTCATGCCTCTATAAATATAATCTTTTTTGTATAACCTTTCAAAAACTTCGTAAACAGCCTTTGTTAAGTGCTCATCAAGCGTAAAGCTATCACGAGACCAATCACATGATGAACCTAATTTTTTTAGCTGCTCTTTGATATTTCCGCCGTACTTATGAGTCCAGTCCCAAGCTTCTTCCAAAAATTCTTCTCTTGTTAAATCGCTCTTCTTAACGCCTTCTTTTTTAAGCTTTTCAACTACTTTTGCTTCAGTAGAAATGGATGCGTGGTCAGTTCCTGGTAGCCAAAGTGCGTTATAGCCTTGCATTCTCTTGTATCTGATAACTATATCTTGAATTGTGCCATTAAGTGCATGACCAAGATGAAGGTTACCTGTTACATTTGGTGGCGGCATGATGATGGTAAAAGATTCTTTACTATCGTCAGTACTTGGCTTGAAATATTCATTGTCCATCCAAAATTTATAAATATTATCTTCAAAATCAGCTGGATTATATGATTTTTCTAAATTCTTCATAGTTCCTCCTAGTGTAAAATTTATATTATACCTCCATAATTACAGGAAGTATCATAGGATTTCTCTTCATTGTTTGATATATATACTTTTTCAAACTGTCTCTAATTGCATTTTTGATGCTTGACCAGTCTGATATATGTCTTTTTTGACAATCTTCAATAGCAAGAACAACCTTGTTCTTTGCTTCTTCCATAAGGTCATCTGCTTCTCTAACATAGACAAAACCTCTGGATATGATGTCTGGGCCAGCTATAGTTGAGCCGTCTTCTTTACTTAGTGTCAAGACAACTATGATCAAGCCGTCTTCAGATAAGTGTTTTCTATCTCTTAAAACGATGTTACCAACGTCACCAACACCAAGACCATCGACCAAAACATTGCCAGATGTGACTTCATCAACAATTTCTGCCTTTCTCTTGTCAAGTTCAAGCACATCGCCGTTTTTCATGATGAAAATATTCTTAGGGTTCATGCCCATGCTCTCAGCAAGGGATGCGTGTATCTTAAGATGTCTTTGTTCACCGTGAACTGGAATGAAGTATCTTGGCTTGATAAGTGAATGTATTAGTTTAAGCTCTTCTTGACAAGCGTGTCCTGAAACGTGTATCTCTCCAAGTGATTCATATATAACCTTTGCGTCAAGTTCTATAAGCTTGTTAATTACCTTTGAAATGGCATTTTCATTGCCTGGTATTGGATGAGCAGAAAGTATGATTAAATCATTTGGTGTAAGCTGAATTTTTCTGTGCTCATTATAAGCAATCCTTGTAAGAGCGCTCATTGGCTCGCCTTGAGAACCTGTTGTTATTATACAAAGCTCTCTGTCATCATACTTATTCATCTTATTTATATCGATAAGACTTGAGTCTTTAACTCTTAAGTAGCCTAAATCTTTAGCGACATTAACGTTGTTTACCATGGATCTGCCTGATAAAACTATCTTTCTGCCATGTTTTTCAGCCGCTTCAATAATTTGTTGTATTCTTTGTATATTTGATGCAAATGTCGCAACTATAATTCTATTTTCAGTATACTCGTGAAAAATGGTTCTAAATGTCTCGCCAACTACTCTTTCACTTAGAGTATAGCCCTTTCTTTCAACGTTTGTACTCTCTGCCATTAAGCAAAGAACGCCTTTATCGCCAAGCTCAGCGAATCTGTTTAAATCGTTCACTCCGCCCATAATTGGTGTGAAGTCAATTTTAAAGTCACCTGTATGAACTATAACGCCTGCAGGTGTGTGAAATGCTAGTGCTGCTGAGTCAGGTATACTATGGCATTGTCTAATAAATTCAACAACAATCTTACCTAATCTAACCTTATCATTAAAGTTTACAACGTGCATCTTTGGTTTTAAATTGTGTTCCTTTAATTTATTTTCTAGTAGTCCTAAAGTTAGTCTAGTACCATAAATAGGTACATTTATCTTCTTTAAGACGTATGGTATAGCTCCTATGTGGTCCTCGTGACCGTGTGTTAGGACTATACCTTTAATTCTCTCTTTATTTTTTTCTAAATATGTGATGTCTGGAATTACGATATCCACGCCCAGCATCTCGTCCTCTGGAAATGTCATACCGCAATCGCATATAACTATATCGTTATCACATTCAATAAGAGTAATGTTCTTTCCGATCTCATTAAGGCCTCCCAGCGGGATAATCCTTAGTTTGTTACTCTTTAACATCTTTTCCTCCTTTATTAATTTGTTTTATCTAATTCTTCATAAGCTTCTTGAGCTTCTCTTAGCTCCTCATCGTCTAAGCCTATGAATACCAAATTTCCTTCTTTATCTTCAGTATACTTCATTATATAGTAGTCTTCATCTTCTTCTGTTTCATACATTACTATATACTTTTCAGTATCTATCTCAAATGTAGCTTCTACGATAAATTCTATCTCTTTTCCGTTATCGTCATGAAGCAATATTTTATTCTCCATTTTTTCCCCTTTGCATATCTAAATATGTTCTCAAAATATAATTCGCAGCGATTGAGTCAACATACTTTTTTCTGTTTTCTCTGCGCACATTCGTATCAATTAAAACTCTTGTCGCACTAACAGTAGTTAGTCTCTCATCAACATAGACAATTTCAATATCTTCTATGTTTTTTCTCATAAAATCCATGTACTTTTTAACTTTTTTTGCTTGTGGTCCAAGGCTTCCATCCATGTTCTTAGGAAGACCAACAACTAAAGTTTTTACGCCGTACTGTTCAATGATTTCCTTTAATTTGTCTCTATCTTCTAATTTTGAAGTTCTAAAAATTGTGTTTAGTGTTGTGACAATGATTTGCAATTCATCTGAAATCGCAAGACCAACTGTTTTATCGCCAACATCTAAAGCTAAAATTCTTTCCATAATTTCACCTAAAAATAATAGGGGTTATAAGCCCCTATTAATCATTTCAAATAATCAACGAGTATTGCCTCCAAAAGCTCATCTCTTTCCATTTGTATAATCATCGATCTCGCATCGTTGTAGCTTGTTATATATGTCGGATCGCCTGATAAGATATATCCTATAATTTGGTTGATAGGATTGTATCCTTTAGCTTCTAGAGCTTCACAAACTTTATTTAATATTTCTTTTGGTGATTGAACTGTTTCCTTTTGAATATTAAATTTCATTGTCTCATCAAATTTCTTATCCATACTATCACCTCTACCTATAGTATATCATAAAAGAGCGAAGTCTTCAATGATTATTTCTTATAATAATTAGCCTAATATCTCTTTTAATTTTTCTTCAGCCCTTATTTCAAAATCTTTAAGCTTGTCTGAGTTGCCTCCACCAGCTTGAGCCATGTCATCTCTTCCGCCGCCCTTAGCATCTAGTAATGGAGCGATGTTTTTCATCAAGATGTTTGCTGTAACTACCTTGCTTACAATATCTTTTGTAAGTGTAATTATAAATGATGTTTTACCTCCGATATCAGCAGCTACCATAACTATACCTGATTTAACTTTATCTTTAAGCTTGTCGCCTGCTTGTCTTAATTCGTTCATGTTGCCAGCATCAATCACACTAATTATATAATTGATACCGTTAACATTTTTTACTTCGCTGTCAAGATTTTTAAGTTCAGCATTTTGTATTTTATTCTTTAAATCTTTAATTTCTTTTTCTCTATCTTTTAAATCGCCAATTGTTTGTTCAGCCTTATTAATAAGGTCATCTTTATTAGTTTTAAATGTTTCGCTAAGCTTATCTAGTTCAGCCTCGTTATCATTTAAGTATTTATATGTGTTTCTGCCTGTTAAAGCCTCGATTCTTCTAACGCCTGCTGCTATACCAGTTTCTTGAACTATCTTAAATATTCCTACTTCAGAAGTATTTTTAACGTGAGTACCACCGCATAATTCCATTGAGAAATCGCCAACTTTAACTACTCTTACAAAATCGCCGTATTTGTCTTCAAATAGACCTGTTGCACCCATCTTTTTGGATTCTTCTAAGCTAACTACTGATGTGTCAACATCTATAGCATCAAAAATGCTTTCATTAACAATATTTTCAACTTGTTTTATCTCTTCAGCAGTCATTGCTTGGAAGTGTGTAAAGTCAAATCTAAGTCTTGTTGGGCTAACTAAGGAACCTGCTTGATTAACGTGAGTACCTAAAACCATCTTTAAAGCTTTGTGTAATAAGTGAGTTGCAGTATGGTTCTTGCGTGTATCTTGTCTAAGCTTGTAATCAATCTCAGCGTCTAGCTTATCTCCAGTTTTTAATTCGCCTTTTTCTACTTCAACTTCGTGAAGCACAAGTCCAGTCTTAGTCTTCTTTGTATCGATTACCCTTAAAGTAGCCTTATCATTTTTAAGCGTACCGACGTCACCAACTTGTCCACCTGATTGACCGTAGAAAGGTGTTTTATCAAGTATAACTATGGCTTTGTCGCCTTCCTTGATTGAGTCAACAAGATTTTTATCCTTAACTATAGCGTTTACCTTAGCATCATCATTAACATTGAATTCATAGCCGATAAATTCATTCTTATAATTTTCATAAATATCAAGATTTAGGTCACTGTTCCAGCCAGAGTCTTCTATATGAGCATTTTCTTTTGCTCTAAGCTTTTGCTCTTGCATGTTCTTATTGAACTCATCTTCATCTACTGAAATTCCATTTTCTTCAAGAATTTCCTTAGTTATATCAAATGGGAAGCCATAAGTATCATATAGAATGAAAGCTTTTTCGCCAGAAAGACTCTTCTTTCCTTCTTTTTTAAGCTCATCAATGTATGAGTTTAGTATGTTCATACCTTGATTGATAGTTTCTTCAAATTTAGCTTCTTCAGCACTTATAATCTTGATTATAGTATCTCTGTTTTGAGCAAGTTCTGTATAGTGATATGACCAGCCATTGATAACTTTTTGAACAAGATCAGCTAAGAATGGTCTGTCTATGCCAAGAAGCTTGCCGTGTCTGATCGCACGCCTAATTATCTTTCTAAGTACATAACCTCTTGACTCGTTTGATGGTATTATGCCATCTGAAACCATAAATGTCATGCTTCTTACGTGGTCAGCGATTATTCTTATAGATATGTCATCTTTTTCATTTTCTTTATATTTTTTATTTGAAAGTCTTTCAATCTCTTCAATAATACTTCTAATTTCTTTAATATCGAAGATTGAGTGAACACCTTGCATAACGCATGCCATTCTTTCAAGACCCATACCAGTATCTATATTAGGATGGCTTAGCGGTTCATATTCATCTTTTGATTTTCTATCAAATTGAGTAAATACAAGGTTCCAAACTTCTATAAGTCTTTCGTTTTCTACTCCATCATCAAAGTTTTTTAATGTGCCGTAGCTTTCTCCTCTATCGTAGAAAATTTCAGTACATGGACCTGATGGACCTGTCTCTAGCTCCCAGAAGTTATCCTCTTTGCCAAGTCTTACTAATCTCTTTGGATCTTGACCTTCTTTGACCCATAAATCAAAGGCTTCATCGTCATCTTTAAATACTGTGATCCATAGCTTTTCAGGCTCTATTTCAAATTTTTCTGTAAGTAAGGTCCATGCCCAATGAATTGCTTCTTTTTTGAAATAATCTCCAAAAGAGAAGTTTCCAAGCATTTCAAAGAAAGTTCCGTGCCTATCAGTTTTACCAACGTTATCAATATCTCCAGTTCTGATACACTTTTGGCAAGTAGTCATCCTCTTCGATGGAGCACTTAACTCGCCTGTAAAGAACTTTTTAAGTGGTGCCATACCAGCACCTATTAATAATAATGATTTATCATCCTTAGGTATTAGCGAAAAACTTTTTTCAGCTAAGTGGCCTTGATTTTTAAAGAAATTTAAGTATTCATCTCTTATTTGGTCTAAAGATAAATTTTTCATGTATACACCTCTAATTATTTTTATTTACAATATACTCATTATACACCGTTTTTATAACAAGTGCAATAGGTACAGCTAGTATCATACCTAAAAATCCAAATAGTGACGCTCCTAATACTAAAAGGAATAAAACAACTATTGGATGAAAGCCAGTTTCTTCTGATAATATCTTTGGTCCGACTATGTTATTTTCTACCCATTGTAAGAATAAATACATAATAAGTATCCAAAGTGCTTTTATTGGGCTTTCTATAAAACCAAAAACAAAGGCTGGCACTAAACCCATAAGCGGTCCGACATAAGGAATTATGTCGGCAACGCAAGTAATTATACCTATAACAAAAGAAAATTCAACCCCTAAGATAAGAAGCATTATAAATGTTGCAAATCCAACGAAAATTGCCATCTTAATCTTGCCAATGACATACTTAGTCATATCATCATGAATATTTGAGAATAGTCTTAGCAATCTCTCTTTTTTAGATTCTGGTAAAAGTCCTTTGAATCTATTCTTTATTTGCTCTTTGTCTTTTAAAAAGTAAAAAGCAAATATTGGTGTTAGCACCAAAGAAAATACAAAACTCATAACATTCTTAGCAGAAGCAAGTAAAAAATTGCCCGCGTTGGCTGTTTGTGTTTTATAAATTTTTGATAAATTATCAACTATAAGCTTATTATCAAGATTTATTCCTTTAAGAATTTCATATTGACTTAAAAATTCATTGATTGATTTAAGCGTTTGTTCATAATACTCTGGGAATTTAATTATCAGATTTTTGATATCAGAAATAGTCTTAGGAAATACTGTGAATCCTAAGATTAAAAATATAAGAACAACTATTAGAAAAACAGTTAAAATCGCAAGAGTCTCCGAAATCTTAAGTCTTTTACGCACGCTTTTCACCATAGGGTTTAAAAAGTACGCAAGCATTGCCGCTACTAGTATAGATAGTGTTACCGTCCTTACCATAAGGAAGCTCTTGTATATGTATATGAAGAAAAGAACTGCCAAAACTGTTATTATAAATTTTATGATTACAGTTTTAGAAAATATAAGTCTTTCGCCGTCTTCAACGTGTCTGTTGCCTATATTAATAAGATAATATATGCCCAAAGCTAATATTATTATTTGCAAACCAAGGAGGATACCATTTAAGGCTCCTCCTTGATTTATCAAACTAATAATGTTCTCGTTACTTGTACTTGTTAATAAGTTCATCTTTTTAGTCTAGTTCTACATGATCGTGGTCATGTAAATCATCTTTTGGTGGTTCGTAATTTTCAAGACCTTTTACCTTGTGACCAGACTTTTCTTGGTAGTCATAAAGTGCTGCCTTGATAGCTTCTTCAGCAAGTACTGAGCAGTGCATCTTAATTGGTGGTAGTCCATCCAAATTTTCAGCAACTTCCTTGTTAGATAGGTTTATAGCATCATTTATTGACTTTCCTTTAATAAGTTCTGTAGCCATTGATGATGATGCGATAGCTGTACCGCAGCCATAAGTCTTAAACTTAACATCTGTAATTATATCGTTTTCGTCTATCTTAAGGTACATCCTCATGATGTCGCCGCACTTTGCGTTACCAACTTCACCAACACCACTTGGGTTTTCCATCTCTCCTACATTTCTTGGATGCATGAAGTGATCCATAACTTTTTCAGAATATAACATTATATTTCTCCTTTCGCAATAGCCTCATCATATAGAGGAGACATTTGTCTTAATCTTTCTATAATCTTTACAAGACTATCTACAACGTAGTCTACATCTTCATCAGTGATTTCTTCTGAGAATGTTAATCTTAAAGAACCGTGAGCAATTTCGTGTGGTAAGCCTATAGCAAGTAGTACATGTGATGGATCAAGTGAACCTGATGCACACGCAGAACCTGTTGAGCCAGCTATGCCAGCCGCGTCAAGCATTAGTAGAAGAGCTTCGCCTTCAACGTACTTAAAGCAGAATGAAGCGTTTCCTGGTAATCTCTTGCTTTCGTCCTTGCTTCCGTTATATAGTGTATATGGAATTTTTTCCATAATTTCTTTAACTAATCTATCTCTTTTATCTCTTAGATAATTATTGTGCTCATCAAAATTGTCATATAATAATTCTATAGCTTTTGCAAGACCGATGATTTCAGCAGTGTTTTCAGTTCCTGCTCTTCTCTTTCTTTCTTGTCCACCACCATGAATTAAATTGTCAATATTAACACCTTTTCTGATGTATAAAGCACCTATGCCCTTTGGTCCATAAAGTTTATGTCCTGATAAACTCATCATGTCAACACCTAAGTCTTGAACGTCTATCCTAACATTACCAACTGCTTGAACAGCGTCTGTATGGAAGAAAACATTGTGCTTATGAGCTATAGCAGCCGCTTCTTTGATTGGCTCAATAGTTCCTATCTCATTATTTGCAAACATTATACTAATAAGTATAGTATCTTCTCTTATAGCGTTTTCAAGCTCTTTAAGATCAATAAAACCGTCTGAATCAACGCTTAGGTATGTTATTTCAAAACCTTCCTTTTCAAGGAATTTGCATGTGTTAAGTATAGCTGGGTGCTCAATCTTTGTTGTAATTATGTGTCTACCTTTGTCCTTGTACTTAAAAGCACATCCCTTTAAAGCCCAGTTGTCTGATTCTGAGCCACAGCTTGTAAAATATATTTCATCTGCCTTGCAGTTAAAGTATGATGCAATCTTTTCTCTTGCCTCAGCCACATCTTTCTTTACATCAGTTGCTAATGAGTAAAGACTTGATGCGTTAAAGTACTTTTCTCCATAATATGGAAGCATAGCATCTATAACTTCTTTTCTAACTCTTGTTGTTGCAGCATTATCCAAATAAATAAAGCCCATCATAATCCCCCTTTTATAAAATCATACAAAAATAAAAAATCCCTATTTTATTTTTATATGTATATGTATGTGATAATAAAATTATTTATGTAATATGATTGGCCTGTAATATGTATATGTTTATATTCAATTGTATTTATATTATATTATATATATGAATATTTGTCAAGCAATCTTAAATTTTTTCTCAGATATAAGAATTTGTAATACTAAGAGCGT
>UMIY01049668.1_pt1 | contig 10989 bp, 5 predicted proteins | sample 1965921 | NCBI WGS metagenome assembly UMIY01 (sample SAMEA4836134, study PRJEB28245) | human gut metagenome | biome: gut microbiome; material: fecal sample | place: Denmark | collected 2008
CTATTGACTTATAGATGGCTCATATATAAATAGAGCACCGGCCAAACGGTCGGTGCCCTATTCCTAAGTATTCTTGTCCTGCTTCAGCTTCTCCTTAATAATTGCCAAGCTTTTTTGCCTTGAAGTGTCTACTGAAAATCCAGCGACGACTTCTTGCATTGTTTCAGAACTCCAGTAGATTTTTAGCTTTTCTTTTGCACGCGTAATTGCTGTATAGAAAATACCGTGTGTTATTTTTTCAGCGTTGCTACTCGGAATAACAACCTTAACTGACCTATACTCTAAGCCCTGCGCTTTATGAATTGAAACCGCATAGGCAAGCTGAAACGGTACGATGGCTTTTTTGCGATCTTCATCTGCCATTTCCTCTTCAAAATCAAGTACATCAAATCGTATTCGGGTCACATCATCAATTATATCGATGAATTCTATGCCATCGTTTTGGCAATCTTGCTCTGTTAACGGGATCTCTACATCTACTGTAAATCTGATTCTACTGTCAAACAGTTCTATTTGGACAATTCGCCCTTTTAAATTATTATAGAGCAGAGAAAATCTGTCCGTGTCATTGAACAATATATGATCGCCAACTTTATATTTCCAGTCTCTCCAGACAACAGCCGTTTCTGTGTTAGCATTTTGGAAATAGCTATTCATATTATTCAAGCCAAATTTTCCGTCATAGTTCAAGCATAAAATCACCTCATCCATTATCTCGGAATTGAGCACTCCTTCGCCAATATTTTCAGAAAATGGGCCGTCGATAACAAGTTTTTCCGTTATTAGCGCACCCTTATTTCGAGTCTCATTCCAAAGCTCAATTAAACCGGGATCCTTTGTTCTCCAAGTGCTTACGAGTTCAACATTCGAACCTTTAGTCTTAATAATATCCTTGGCATAAGTAAACCAATTACCGAAATCAATAGATTCTATCTGATAGGTGTCTCCCGCAAGTACTAAGAATGTATCCGGGCGCATTTTCTCGAGGAATACCTTCATTGCACGGTTATCAATGGTGCTGCATTCGTCTACAAAGATAACATCATAATCAGGAAGGTTTACCCTCTTCGTAAAACTATTGATGCTTACAAAACTGGCATCAGCCCCCGGATTATTAATTCGCCTCTGCAGATTCTGCAAGGCCGTATGTGTTTTGGTAAGAAACAATTTCCGACGCCCAGACAGCATTGTCGAGATCATATCGATTAGGGTCGTCTTTCCGGTACCGGCAGCTCCGTAAACAAGAAGTACTCTGGAGTTTACAAAAGCATATTTAAGAGCTTCTTCTTTTTTAGGATCTGGAAAGGCAATATCACAATTTCTCAAATATCTTTCGTTAACTTCTTTTTGCCCTTTATTGTGAATCTGTGATAATTCCAGGAGTTTATTCAAAATAAAGAGCGTCGATGCCTCATATGCTGCGATACAAGCGACATTTCCATCTGAAATGATTTCATACCCTTGGCGCTTTTCCCAATCGTCTAAGCAATCATTATATTTCTGGATCGCCTGTTCGGTTAAATCTCCGCCAAGATCGCAGTAAATTTCGCCGGTATCTTGCATAGACTTTACAATAGACCAGTATGGAACCGCAACCTCAGTCTTTTCCTTTTCAACTACTCTGGCCAAGTACTTGGCTTGACTTATCTGGCTCGTTTTGCTGTCAGCTAAATCAGAAGCAAGTGGGTTACACTCAAACGGAAAGCATTTTCTAGACAGGTATAAATCCTTGCATTTCCATTGCGGACTAAACTGAGACGGCATAACGCGTTCCAAAAGATCTTCGCGCAGATTCAGTAACAGATACCGAATTGTATATCGGCCGAAGCGTGTCGAACCTGTAGAATAGTTGTCCCTCAGCTGCTGCAAAACATCTTTGAAATAAGAGGTATTTGTTTTTTTGTAAACCGACTCCAAAAGATTCGAGAAATGTATCTCCCGAAGATCAATCATTTCCAGAAAATCCACACCTGTTTCTGTTAGGAATCTCATCAGGGCATCATATTCTCCATATTTTGAAGAAAGCTGAAGGCGCATATTAAGTATCCTTCCAAGCTTGTTCAAACATTTAGGATCTACCGAAACACGCCAAGCTGTGATAATTTTAATTTCTGTATTGACACCCCAGAGATTAATGTATGATGGGACATAGTCGATTTGTACAGAATAGCCTGTAGAAATGTCAAGTTTGGTATATGCTGTAATTCGGTTATACTTTGACGCATAGATGTCCGCTTGCTGCAGTGTTACCTCAAAATAACGCTCTTTACCAACATAAAACGGCGTCCTTTTCTGAATATAAAACCTCGTATTACTGTTATGTTTCTGCTCGGTTTTGGGGGTTGAGAAAGCATTCGCCACCAACTCATAGTATTGTTTATCCTGTTCATCGGTTCCGGTATATTCCTGAAACTTTTCCAAGTTCTGAAGCACGGTGATGCCGTAGTTCTCATAGAGTGATTGACGGATCTGCCACATAAAGCTGTAGTACTTCAGCATCAGCCGCTCTGCTTGGCCTTCCTCGGGGATCCGGCGTCCGATATATTGCAATCCTCGGTAAAAATTCCCTAAGTACTTTGTATTTGCCCTTAAGAGTGAGTATTCCCACGCAAAGCCGGCGTTGGGACTTTGATAGCCGTCTTTCATCGCATTCAACAGTAAAGCTGAAATGCATAGATCGTTCAATCTCGTCAGAATTCTCCGTGAAATGTTGTCGCGGCTCTTATTTAGAATGCTTAAATTGTCGATGCTTTCCGTGATTTCCGTATCACAGGTCTCAACGATTCGCTTAGCTTCTTCAAAAGAATAACTATGCCGCTCCAATTGGTTTACAAAGGAATGCCGCTCGACAATTTCTTCTAACCTCTCGCAAAAAGCTAAAACGCTTTCTTCATTGTTCAAGATTTCCTCTTCCGGTGAAAAACTGACGGTTATACTGTCTTTTGCAAAATCAATACTGTTGAGAAAACTGGGCGACATATACTTCCAAAAAACTCTCTCATCTCCGCGTTCAGCGGGATTGAGAATCACAAACAGAATTCCCGGATCAAGAGATACTCTGCCACATATAAAAGCAGGAAAAGCGAGATCTTTTAGTGTGTACTTGATAACACCCTCGCGCTCAGTATAATTGCGTGTTCCCTTTATTTGGACATAGAAAGTTTGCACGGGGCGTCTCGAAATTTCCGGGTTTGGAACAAACTCAAAAGTGTTATCGTGATTGGGCCACTTATCATCTGAGGCAAAAGAAGTGTTGATTCTTCCATTCGAACGGAGAAATGTCTCCAAAACAGATACTGCCGAGCGGTCATCATCAGAACGCTCTGTGTGGGTTTTGATATGTCTTTCAATATTTGCATTTGTTTGATCCAGCACTATCATCCCTCATTTCTGTTCTTGCTTTCACCAAGTATGCACGATTATCGCTGCATATCTGTAAGTTGCAATTAGTTATCGTAGTAAATCGCAACCGGATGAACAACAAACATTTCATCTGCATTCTCAAAGAAAATTTTCATAAGTGCATTAATGGAAGCGCCTATCTCCGCAAAAGCTGAAGTATGCGTATTGCTTTGTGCCATAACCTTGTTAGTTATGTAGCCAACCACTTTAACTTTTCCTCCGTATTTGAACGCAGCTGTCGAAATATTATCGCGCAAATATTTTTCATTAAGAACAACAAGATAATTTGATATGCATAGAATCTGCGGATAAGGGATTATGGAGGCAAGCATATTAATCAACGCCTCTGCCGGCTTATACTCTTCCTCGTTTTTAGAAGTAGCAGCCTCAACAATATCCCGAACTTGCTTTTGCAGAGTTTTGCTTCTCTGCTGTCCGCGGTTAAGTCCCTGTACTTGTTGCTCCGCTTCCTTTTGAATAGAAACCTTTTGAATTTCTTTCAGCTCAGATACGAATCCACCTTCGGCAAACATTTTTTGAAAAAATGCAATGTCGAAAATATAGAATTCATCTTCAACTGAAATAAAATTTCCTATGTTCGCTCCGCCTAGAAGGCCATTCTCGCTTAAGTAAGATGCAAACTCATCAAAAGCATTATCGTGCATTATTTTAGTTTGAACATCTCTGACCATTTCATCATTTGCGACAGTCTTTAAATGTTCATAAGTGGCTTGCGCATTTGCATCTATACCTTTTCCAAAAAGCTTGAATGCAATTTGACTTCCGAGATTACTGCCAAAATGGTTTTGCTTTTCCTTCTTTTTGCCCGCGCTTTTTTCCATTTCCTGTGACTGAATTAGACCGTCAAATATTTGCGCCAAATAGGAGTTGAGGGTGTCTGTATCAAGATAGATAAATCTACGCACAATACCACCTCTTTCTTTTATAAAATGGTTCGCTTCAGCAATTCCACCGCGCTCTCCTCGCTTGGGTCATTCGTACCCAGTTCACCGCGAAAAGCACGGGCGAGAATGGATTTTTTCATCAGGTCGATTTGGTCAAGGACTACCTCGGCGGCTTCTTTGGTCTGCTGCTCTTTATCAAAAAGTTCATCAAGGATTCGAGCGATTTCTTCTTGCTCTCTATCATTCGTCGGAAGATGCACAGTTAACGCAGATAACTCTTTTTGGTTAATCTTTGGCAAAACAGAACGAGAACCAGCAGTCGATGCCTGAAGTAAAAACTCATCTGATAGCATATAATACCAAAGGCACCTTGCGTTTTGGTATGCTTCAATAGGATACATATCTGCACTGCATAACCCATCGAAATCAACAACAACCGCTTTTGACAAATAAGGTCGAATTTTTGAATAGAGTATTTGTCCTGAGTAAAAACGGTGTTTACCGCTGGTCACACCATCTTCGGCAATCGTATGATATTCAAGCAGCACACCAGTTTTTTTCTCAATATTATCTGGAGCGATATGCGGAAAACTCTGATACTCTGCAGGGTCAACTAAGTTGCTTCTAATAGCTGCAACGCTGTCAAATCGAGTAGTTTTCCAATTATCTATTGAGACACCGTGCTCTTCCCGCCATTTCGCAGTCAGTTCACCGGTGAAGGCCTTGTGGAGAATAGCGGCTTTGCGGGTTTCAAAGCTATCCAACACGGCCTGTGCCTTTTCCTTGGCCTCATCCAGCTTGGCAAACAGGCTTTCGATGCGGTCAACAATGCGCTGCTGCTCGGCAAGGGGAGGGAGAGGAAATGGGGTTGAAAAAAATAGTTCTTTATTCAAATGAGGAATTGCTGATCCGGTTTTTCTGTTTCGATATACATCTTTATTTGATAAAATAAACAGCTCAAGATACTTGGGAAAAACGACAGCCGAAATTTGCAACATCCTAAATGTACTGCCCATATACCCCGAGGTTAAAATCGTAAACACTTCTCCCGAATTCTCTCCATCCACCAGAATTACTTTGGAGAATACTGGGACGAAGTTGCCTGAGGATACAATCTGGGGGAGTGTAATCCCTCGAAGGCACTTGACTTCCCAATATGGATAATCATTACCGATGCGCTTCTCTCCTGTTGAAAGACTACATACAGCCTTTTGATAAGTCCAACACCAATTCTCCGGCAATTTATACGGCCACTCCCAATCTGGCACTAAAGCTGCCTGCAAACGCTCTTCGGGCGTGAGGGCGGCTTCTTTTTTTGCTCTTGCCATCACTTTTCCTCCGTCAGAGCACGAAGCTCACGCACAACACTTTTCAGCAGATCGACCGCTTCCTCCAAATTTGCAATCGCTTCCTCGCCGCTTTCTACAGGGTCAGGGAGATCGTCATAATCCACGATGGAGTCGTCACGAATCAAGCCAAAGTCAAGACTATCGTCCGGATTCTTGGCGATCTCCTCACGAGTGAATTTGCTCCAGCGCTCGCTCGTGCGCTTGGATGGGTCTTCATACCCTGCCACAAACTCGTCGAAATCACTTTTGCGCAGCTGCCGGGTCTTACCAAAGCTGTCCATATTGGTGCGCATATCGTAGAACGCAACCTCGGTGGTGTTATCCTGCTCGGTTGTCCCGCGGGTAAAGAACAGCACATTGGTTTTGACGCCCTGCGCATAGAAAATGCCGGTAGGCAAGCGCAGAATGGTATGCAGATTGCAAAAATTCATCAGTTCCCGGCGCACGCTGGCACCATCTCCGGCGGCAAACAACACATTATCCGGCAGCACCACGGCGCAGCGGGCCTTGCCGTCCGCCTTCAGGCTGCGATAGATCACCTGCAAGAAGTTCAGCTGCTTGTTGGAGGTCTGGAAAGAAATATCATCTCGGGTCGCGCGCTCACCGCCCTTTTTCGTGCCAAAGGGCGGATTGGTCAGAATGACATCAAAATCTTTCAATCCCTTGGCGCTTTGTGCGAGAGAATCCCCCAATGTGATATTGGCATTCATATTGTGCAGATAGGCGTTCATCAATGCCAAGCGATGGGTCTCGTGCACCAGTTCCACACCGTTGAACGCTTTATTCTGCTGGAAATCTGCCTGACGGTCAGAGAGTGCATACATATCGTTATGCGCATTGACATAGCGGTTGGCTGCAATCATAAAGCCAAAAGTACCACAGGCCGGGTCAAAGCACTTGTCGCCCAGCTGAGGTTTGATGAGCTCCGTCATCACATCGATCAGCACACGAGGGGTGAAGTACTGACCGGCACCGGACTTCTTCTCGTTGGCGTTCTTCTCTAAGAGTCCTTCATACAGGTCGCCCAGGCCTTCCTCTTTGGCCTCATACCAGTCCAGTTTGTCAATCTCCGTGATGATTTTTTCGAGGTTTTTCGGCTCCTCGATGCTGGAGGATGCGTTGGCGTAAATCTGTGCCACGCGGCCAACGGATTCTTCGCCCAGCTTGCTGAGCAGCGTATAGTAGTGCTTTTTCAGGTCAATGCCGGAACGGCTGGTCAAAGAGCCCCAACGATATGCTTCAGGAATATCCTTATCTGCACCGGTCTCATCGGCCATTTTCAAAAACAGAATGTAGGTCAGTTCTGTCACATACTGGTGATAAGTAATACCGTCATCCCGCAGCACATTACAGAGGTTCCAAAGTTTCTGTACAATATCTTGCGTGCTCATTTAAGCTGCTCCTTCGTAAATATAAGTGTTGATCTCGCGGATGATCTCCGCAAGCTGCCCGCCAAACTTCTTGTTAAAGCGTGCGAAACCGCCATCCATCTTGAACGCCGGTGCCTCAAAGGTCTCGGTATTGAGGATGCTCTCGTGAAGCATATATACCTTGATCTTTTCCAGCAGATCCAGCTGCATTTTGTTAAAGTGATGCACCGAAATCAGTTTAGAAAAGGCCATTTTCACGCGGTCATCGTGGTTCACCAGCGGCGTTTTAAGTACAGCCCGACGAACAAAGGCGATAATGTCTGCCACGATCCGTTCATTGCTCACCGCACTGGCCGCTTCATTCAAGCTGCTCTCGGTGAAATTCTCCTTATCCAGTTCCAGCTTTAACTCCCGAAGCTGCGCCCGGGTCATATCGCTGGGGCGGGTGCAGGCTATGCGGATCGCTTCGATACGGTCTTTATTCTCGTTGACATAGGCCACAAAAGAGTCCAGATAATCCTGCGGTTTTTCCGTGTCACCATAGCCGCGGGTCGTTTCCAAAAGGGTATCTTCCTTTTCGGAATAGTAATGTCCACGCTTTTTACCCTTCAGGTTGTCAAACCAAAGCAGGAAATCCTTATCCTCCCGGCAGCGTCGCACAAAAGCTTCCTCTGTACAGCTTTTCAATTCCTTCGCATATTCCCGAATTGTTTTTCCGCCTAAACGCTCGGATACATCATACTTTTGCTCATCGGTCAGATTGTTGCTCTTACGCTGCAATCTTGCCAAAATGCGATCTTTGACAGGCTGCTTGCTGACCTCACCCGGACGGAACAAATCCTCCAACAATTCAGCCATTGATTTGCTGACGGAGACTGACTTCATATTGGAAGTGTCGTCCAAGTCCTCGTACACGCGAACTGCATCGAAGATATTGAAGTGCGTCTTTCCGATTTCCGGGCAAAGGCGCGTAGCGCGTCCCAGCATCTGCTCAAAGAGGATCCGGCTGTTGATCTTGCGCATAAACACCAAATTACAAATGGCCGGCACATCGATTCCGGTAGTCAGCAAGTCGACTGTTACGGCAATGTTGGGGTACTGGTTGTTCTTGAATTGCTTGATCACCTGCAAAATCTTCTTTTTGTTGCCGCCGGCAGTTTTGCCCGTGATTTTCATAATGGCATCATTGGAAATGCCATAGGGCTTGTAAATTTCTCGGAGCGTATCCACAATACGGTCAGCGTGTGCATCATTCACCGCAAAAATCAGCGTCTTTTCTCCACTTTCCGGATTCAGGTAGGTCGAAACTTCTTCCAGCACCTTGTGGGTGTGATCCGGCAGAACAATTTTGCGGTTGAACTCCGACACATCGAAATCCATTTCATCGTCCAAAACCGCACCGTTCAAAAGTTCATTGGTGTTGGGGTCATATTGCGCCAAGGTTTCACCCTTCTTGAACTGTGCGTCATTTTCAATGAAATCCGTATTAATCAGATACGGAGGGTCGTGATCCACCAGCCAGCCATCGATAACCGCCTCACGGTAGCTGTAGGTATAGACCGGCTCCCCGAAAATCTCGGTCGTGTGCAGGGCGGGCGTAGCAGTCAAGGCAACTTTCACCGCATCGAAATACTCGATAACCTGCTTGTACTTGCTCATATAATCATCCTGATTATCGTAGAGGATTTCTTCTTCCGTCATTTCACGGTCAAGAATATATCCTCGGTGGGCTTCGTCCACAATAATCAAATCAAATGCACCGGGCATCAAATCCGGTTCTTCTGCCAGAATCGTGCGTTTCAAAAGCCCCTGCACCGTTGAAATGCTGACCTTGGTTTCCAGATTGATGATGTTGTCATCGATCGCTTTGATCTCATATATTTTGTCCAGCGTCAGCAGTTCCTTCAGCTTGACATCTTTGAAGGTGTCCATTGCCTGCTCACCGAGAGACACTCGATCCACAAGGAAAAGAATACGACGGAAACGCTTGGATTCCAGCATCTTGTAGATAAGTCCCAGAACAGTACGGGTTTTACCCGTTCCGGTGGCCATTGCAAGCAAGGCCGTTCTCTTGCCGTCAACGATTGCCTCTGTTGCCTTATCAATAGCCTTGATCTGGTAGTCGCGCAGATTCAACCCATTTGGATCTGTCATAAACGAATTATCTGCTGCAGCCAGCGCCTGATTGGCCGCCGCTGTATTCTGACCAAGTTTTTCCATCAGGTCACTTGGGCTAAACCAGTTCCGAATAGGATACGGTTGATTTTCCTGTTCCCGGACATCCAAAAACCAAATACCAGACTTCGTCCGCAGCTGTTCTAAATACGCCCTGCCATTTGAAGCAAAGAGGAAGGGGACCTGATAACCATTCCAGTTTCCAACCGTATGTGGGATATCCTCCGGCTTAATATGTGCAGCATAGTCCTTTACCTGCACATCGATAGTAGATGCCACATCTTCCGACATCTTTTTTGCATCCATCAATGCTACGAGCTTCTCACCAACAAAGAATGCATAATCCGCATACCCGTTTTTGTAAAAGGCCGAATTGGTAGGCCATTCGCTGATGGCAATATTTCTCCCCTTTACAGGACGCGTTCCTTTGCTGTAGCACAGGTTCTGCGTATCAGCTTCCCAACCAGAAAGACGAAGCTGCTCGTCAATCAAGCATCTGGTCTGCGCCTCATTCCAATTCATCATAGCGGAGACAGATTCTGATCGCCTTGCGCGCTCCTTCTGCGTTTTGCCCGAAGCGGCGGTCTTGACCACGGCCAGTTGCTTCGTCAATCCCTCGATTTTCCTTTCCTGCTCAGCAATAACGGATTCCAAATCTTCGTGCGTGGTTTCGCTCGGCATAACGAACTCAGGCGCAATATATCCCCAGTCTCCATAGGTCTCCATAAACCAAACAGCAAGATTGTATGTCAAGGATAGCAATGTCTTTGCTTCGTCCACGGAGTCCGTACCTATATGTACTGCCGAGTTTCTTGTCTTGCGAAGAACATATAGCGTGTTGTCAATTTCGTGCGGCAATAAACCGGCTCGCTTCAAAATGCGAATTCGATTTGCGTGGGTGTTGTCAACAGCCGGCTCCGCAATGTGCTCAAAGACAAGGATCTCCTGCACTAAGCGCTCGGCAAACATTCCGAGTTTATAGATACAGGCATTGGGATCAGAATAGACATAGGTTTCTGCGGTTGCGCCGATCTGTGCCAATGCAGGCCAGTATCGATTCAGAAAATCAAAATTTGATTTCATAAGCAGTCTCCCTCGATTTTTGTTAATTCATTTAGCATTTGATATAAGCACATCTCCAAAGTGCCAATTTGGCACTTTGGAACCACCGTGCTGGCACTTTGGGATTTCGCCAAAGTATCAATTTGATACTTTGGAAGCTGAAAGCTGATACTTTGAAATTCGTCAGCCTCATCCGACTGCCACTTCGACCTTTTTACCGCTGAAGGCCACGCCGTATTTATAAATCGTCCTGACCCCGGCGGTCGTCAGCTCGGTTTCGTATTTCTTATCGTTGATCTGCCGCAAGGCTGTCTCGGACAGCTTTTTCAGCTGCTCATCGCTGCAATTTTTCTCCGCTTTCAGCTCAATCAGGATGCCCGGAAGTCCCTTTTGCGTGGGCTTCAGCTGAATGTCATAGCGCCCGTCGCCCGATTCCCGGTTGGAGGTCACGAAAGCGCCGCCCAGCAGGGCGCACAGTCCCAGCATAAAGCCGTGGTAGAAGTTCTCCCCGGCGGTATCGAAGGAGCTGACCGACTGGGTCAGCAGCGTTTGGATCTGCGCTTTCAGCCGTGCGTTATCGCCGGAGAAGATGGCCTCCTGAACGGAAATCGCCGTGGACGGCGGGATCAGATTCTCCAGCCGCTGCAAGATCTCCTTGTTATACACCAGAGAAATCTCCCGGTTGGGCAGGGAGACCTCGCACATAAAATCGCCGCTGAAGGAGGG
>UMIY01047876.1_pt1 | contig 10985 bp, 5 predicted proteins | sample 1965921 | NCBI WGS metagenome assembly UMIY01 (sample SAMEA4836134, study PRJEB28245) | human gut metagenome | biome: gut microbiome; material: fecal sample | place: Denmark | collected 2008
AAGTTACTGCATTAGACAACAATGAACGTATTTCAGATAACTTCGATTCTGTATAATCATACTCCTGTGTATCATAATCCCCAGGAATCCACCAAGCCGTATGATCACCAGTCATAGCAAACTGACTATGCTCCTCTTTTATTACAAAATAAACTAAATTTTTTTGCTGGGGAAATTCATAACGGAATCCAACCCCATCATCATATACCCGAAAACGAATATTCATATAACGATCTGTTGATGGCTGCTTCAACTCTGCAAGAAGTTCATTATAATGATTACGTATTTCTTTGACCTCACCCCATACAGGCTGCCAAGTTTCATCAAAAGTAGATGTAGTAACATTAAGTTGTTCAAAGCCATCCATCAAATTCTTTCCATCACGTAATTCCAGACCTAATCTACTTTCTTTAATTACAGGTTTACCTTTGTAATCTACTTTATAAGTAGGTATCCCATTCTTTAACTGGAAATCAATTGAAACGATTCCATTAGGTGATGTTACCACATCAGCATCAACATTTAATGCTGAAAATAATAATGCAGATATAATTAATTTTAGCTTCATACTGTTTTTTATTCTTATTTATATTCAACAACCAACATGTTCCAATATTTTAATGAAGGCAAAGTAAACTCTAAACGGTTCCCATTTACCTTAAATGCAATTGGGATTACGGCTCCTCCGGCATAATCAGGTGATGCCATCCAAAGACCTTTCACAGAACGTGAAGGACAAATACTAAAGGAAGGGTTTTCAATTGTATTGGGTTCCGGCATAGTTCCATAATCATCACGCCATTCATCACTATCAGCTTGTGATAAATTCAACAAATGAATAACATCCTGATTTTCCAGACTACGCCCTATCGTACATAACTTTCCTTTAACCGGTGGCCAGGATTGCACCTCAAATTTACCGTCAACAGATACAATATCGACATTAGTTGTCAATGAACCACCATCACGCAGCACATTCTGATAAGCAGTCATAAAATCATAATAATGAATTATATCCTTTTTTAAAGCCTCCGTCATTTTCAAATTGTCATTAGGGAAATACTCCTTGCACAACATGTGAGGACCAAGTTCCAAATGCGAACCTCCCAACGCAAACATCACCGCATCAGTCAACAAAACCCCTGGAGCATTAAATTCACCTTGATTTTCAGCCAACCAATAGTTCATATAGGCTGCAAATACGGTATTCAACTGATTGCCAGAGTATTCATTATTCTCATCTATAATTGTTTTCAGATGACTAAATTTCGCCTCAGTACGGTCATTATCTTTACCCCATACCTCATTATACAAAAAATCGACCTTTCCTGTTTGGGCTATCTGTTCTGCGCCATAGCGGCTGACAGCATTCATAATCAACCTCTTATCTGGATGTGCCTGCTTCATTGCCTTTATAAATGACGCATAACCTTGTGGCAAATCAACTTCCTTACCATATACATTAAATACGGTTCCTCTGTTTCCCAACTGGTCTATCTGATAACCATCAAAAGCAAAATGATTATATACGTCTGTATTACGTTGTATCAAATAGTCCTGCCATGCCTTATTCCCCGGATCTGTCAAATAAATATTACTTTTCCAACTATCAGGCAATTCATGGCAATCACGCGTTTTTGCCTTATAATCTTTGAAAAGCCCCCAGCTATCTTTCACACCATCCAAATTCGCATCATCCAAAGCACCAAAACAAAGATTATAAAAAATGGACTTCATCCCCAAAGCATGCTGCACCTCAATATACTTTTCCACAGTTTCCGTATATACATCACGATTGGCAATATCCTTATACACAGGCATAATCTGTCCATCACGAGTACTTCCTAAAGGCCAATGATGCTTATTATGCCAGTCTTGGAATTGTACACCATTAATGTGGCAACGGCTCAAATAAGACATCTCATCCTTTATATCTTCATCCGATTTCTGACCAAACTCTGCCACAAATCCATACCTAGGAAATCGTTTCCAATCGCTAGAAGCATCAACCGCAATTGTTCCGTAAATTACTTCCTTATCATCCGATGATGCATAAATATCAACCATATAACCTGTAAAATCTACAGTTGGAAGAGTCCACGTCCATGACGAACCAGCCAAAGGTTGTTCTTCAATTACTTCATCCAAATGACGATAACGAATTTTTGCGTTCGACGGAATGTCACCTAAAATACCAAAACTTACTGTTTCTCCTGGTGCATAACAAGCTTTATCCGTAAATAAAGAAATACCAGTTCCTTCCTCTATTTTAACAGAAACTTCCCCTCCTTCATATTCCAAATTTGCCATTCCTGCTCCGTCATCGTTCTTACATGCAGTAAAAAGGAGAAAAATTCCTGCCAAGTAAATTATTTTTTTCATGATAAACAATTCTAATTTAATCAATTTTCTTAACTACGAGTTTTTCTGTAGCTTGATTCAGGGTAATCGTATAGTTTCCCGGATCAGTCACAACCCATTTATTATCTAAGCTTCCATAACCATAATCTGGATTCGTTTTATCAATCCAGTACATATCATATTCACCTGCTTCAAATGTAAGACCATTTTCTACAGCCATAAACCAAGCTCCCATCCAATCAGACTGGTTATCACAGGTAAACTTAATTTCACCTGCTGTCAGATTTCCAGTCCACTGATAAGTATATTCGTCCATCTTTGTCATTGGAGCAGAAGAAGGCAAAGTCCAACCTGCAGGAGTAGCATTACCTATCAAAGAAATTTCCGTATAAGGTTCAAAAGGAGCCATCACCATTTTTTCCTGGCCTGTTGTTATGTCCAAACGAATCTTATAAGCCTTTCCGCATTCTTCTTCTTTCAAAACCCATTTCTGATCTGTACCACCCAATTTTACATTAGTATCCGTATACGGAGCTTTATCTTGAGTTGCCATATACATATTATCCCAACTTCCATCCTTGGTTCCAAACTTAAACTCACCATCAGGAGTCCATGTAAATACATCACCATATAAAAATACGAACGGATTCACAGGATCTTGCTTCATCGGTTTAAAAGTAGTCCAATTAGTAAAGCTACCGACAAAATACAAAGTATTAAAAGCTGGAGCCGCCGGAGTACTCTTGACTATATTCAGAGTATTATTCAACAAATCAATCGTAAGCTTATAGGTTCCGGTTTCTGTTACCTGAAATTTCAAGTCATCTACCGTATCATCAACTTTTTGAATAATATTTGTGGTCATACCATCACTTAATATTTGTTCTCCATCAGGAGCACAAACATAAGCAATAGAAGAAAAGTCCATTTGAGTAAAGAACTTAAAATCCTTACCCTCGGTCAATGTTGCAGTAATATTAAAAATACCAGGTTGCTGGTTATCAACCAGACTGCACACTCCCATTTGTTCTGCATACCATCCACCTTCCGTCGCATCACCACAAATATATAATGTCTCAGAAACCGGTTCATAAGTAGTCACTTTAAAAGAAACAGAAGAATTCTGCTCATAGTCTTCATAACCAACGACCTCTGCAATCACAGTTGCTTCAACTTCCACTGTTTCACCGTATGTCAAACTAATTCCAGCAGCATGCAAATAATCATTTAATTCTCTAACTGTAAAAGCATAAGAAAGTTCCTGATCATTAAATCGCTTATTTAACAATGGTTCTGTTGGTTCAGTACTTCCTTTCTCCCGCAGCTCCAACTTATAATTCAACCGCGCTCCTGTCCCATAATTTGTACCACTAGTCCACTTTAATGTTAGAGCTGTCAAAGCTGCATCATTTTCATTAAGATTAATCACCTCCTTATCAGCAGTCAATGTCAGCACATCATAGCCTTTATTTGTTTCAGCCAAATCCTCTGAACAAGAATTTAACGTAAAAACACAACAAAGCAATACGGATAAATAAAAAAATATATTTTGAACTCTCATAATCTATAAGTTTAAGTTATTAATAACCGGGGTTTTGTACCATCAATGCATTCGCATCCATTTCTACTTGTGGAATAGGTAGTAACATACGGTCTTTAGTTGCATTTACCTTGCCAATAGAATTAAAGAACTTCAAGGCATAATCACCCCCATCAATACGGATTAAATCAAACCAGCGATGACCTTCGAATGCAAGTTCCATCCGGCGCTCATGAATGATTTTCTCCTTCATTTCCTCTTTATTAGTTGACAGAAAGTCTCCTAATCCGGCGCGACGTCGTACTATATTCAATGGAGTTTGTGCCTGAACCGTTTCACCCAATTCATTCAAAGCCTCCGCCTTCATCAATAATACATCCGCATAACGGTAAGCTATAAAGTTCTGAGGACTTGTCTCTGCATCCTGATATAAATTTAAAGAAATAGGAATAATAAATTTACGCACATTACGCCCAGTCATAAAAGCATAACTTGCCTTATAGGACTTTCCATCAAAATCCGGACATCCTTCATAAAATACGGTAATATCTTTACGTTTATCACCTTCTTCATACGATTCAAAGAATTCATCAGTAGGTTGATTCCACCCATAAGAGCCATAAGTAAATCCAGAGGTACGAGGCCCCATAAATGTTGAACACCAGGATGCCTGTCCATCATTTTCCCAAAAACCGCCCGTTCCTGCATTCTCTCCAGAATATTGTATTTCAAAAATAGATTCTGCACTATTCTTATTTTTAATTAAATTCTCATTCCATAAAGAAGCATAATCACAAGCTGCCAAATCATATCCCATCGTAGCGATCTCATCACATAAATCAACAACTGCCTGATAAAATCCTTCTTCGGGTGCTAAAGATGCATAGGTATTACCGTATGAAGCAAGAGTCAAATAAACTTTTGCTAACTGAGTGCAAGCGGCATCCTTAGTAGCACGTCCTAAGTCAGCTGGAGCTAACTCATTTTTTTGAGGTAAGCGTTCTATAGCCTCCTTACAATCTTTTATAATCAGGTCATAGACTTCTGTTACTGTATTACGGGCAATGTCTTTAGGGTCACTAACTTTAGCCGGTTCTGTACGAATAGGAACTCCTCCAAAACAACGAACCAAGATAAAATAATAATGCGCACGTAAAAAATAAGCCTCACCCAAAGAACGGGTCAATATTTCCGGAGAAATATTATCCGCATTAGCTGATAAAGACTGAATGGCTGTATTGCAATTACCGATACCAGTATATCCTCCTCTCCATAATCCAACTGCAAGATTATTACTTGGAGTTGCATAGAAATTAGCAACTTCTTTTGTTTCAACTCCATCAGTACCTGTAGAAGGATCTCCCCCCGCTTCGCTATCACCGGCACAAATATCCATACTCCAGATACGCTGATTATAAAGATTCATAGACTGTAAAGACTGATAACATCCGTTAGTCATAGCTACAGCCAAATCATCGCTCATAGGAATAGTAGTACTAGGAGAATCCTTAGGATACTTTTCCAAAAAATCACTGCAAGAAGAACAAGTCAGCAAGGCAGATGCCAATATTATATAAGTAATATGTTTCATAATAATTGTTTTTTCAGATTAGAAATTAAAGTTGACTCCTAAACTAAGAGTTCGTGAAATAGGATAACGATTATTATCTATCCCATTAATATCTACTTCTGGGTCAAAACCAGAATATCCAGTAATAGTAGCCACATTATCGCAAGAAACAAACAGACGTGCATTCTCCAAGGTTAACTTCTTTATCCATTTTTTGGGGAAATTATATCCTAACGTAATATTCTTTATACGCAAATAAGAGCCGTCCTCAACCCAACGGTCAGAAACACGATTATTCTTAGCTGGGTCATTTAGTACCGCACGAGGCATAACATAACTTGTTCCTTCCCCTGTCCAACGGTTCAAAACTGCCGTAGTCTGGTTCGCAGCCCCAGCCATTCCCTCATTCGTTATATTATTTGCATTAAAAATATCATTTCCACTCACTCCCTGCAAATAAATAGACAAATCAAATCCTTTATAACTCAGGTTATTATTCATTGAGAATATCCACTTAGGAGATGGATTACCGATAACAGTACGGTCATCTTCATTAATTTTTCCATCATTATTCAAATCTTTAAAACGAATATCACCCGGACTAGTTTCCGTACTTTGGAATGCATGTGAATTAACTTCCTCCCAATTTTGGAAAATACCATCAGTCACATACCCATAAAAAGTATTTATCGGAAATCCATTAGCCAAACGAATTACATTTTCACCGGCAATCTCATTACGGAACATCGGTATGTTGCTATTTAAATCTACAATCTCATTGGTATTATAAGTCAAATTCAAACTAGTATCCCAGTTAAAATCCCCTCCAACAAAGTTATAAGTATGTAAAGCCAACTCAACACCTTTATTACGGACCTTTCCAGCATTAGTCTGACAACTTGAGACTGTTTCATCAAATCCGGCAGTAATAGGAACTGAAGCTGAAACTAACATATCCTTTGTATTCTTTACATAAGCATCCAAAGATAGGTTTACACGCGAATTAAACAAACTTAAGTCAACTCCGATATTGGCCTGATGAATAGCCTCCCAACGGATATCAGGATTATACAAACTTGTTGTAGTCAACGCATCGACAACCTCCCCTCCAAAAGCATATTTACGGATATCAAACAATGCTGCAAAATCATAATTACCAATTGAAGCCTGATTACCAGTTGCTCCATATCCTGCACGTAATTTTAAATCGGACACGACCTCACTTTGTGGAAACCAAGATTCTTTGGATATACGCCATGCTAATGACACAGAAGGGAATGTACCCCAACGATTATTTTCTCCAAAACGTGAAGAACCATCACGTCGTACAGTTGCCGTAACTAAGTATTTATCATCAAATGAATAGTTGACACGAGCCATATACGAAAGTAAAGCCCATTCGCTCATGGAACCCGTCAAGCTTGTTATTTCCTTCGCATTGGTCAACTGACTAAATTCATTAAATAAAAAGCCAGATACATTACCATTCATGTAATTATATTTATTCCACTGTGCAGAACTACCTACCATAGCATCTAAATGGTGCTTTCCAAAATCTTTATTAAAAGTAAAATAGTTATCCCACAAGTAAGTAAAAGATTTATCACTACTTTGGTACTTACTTGTTTCACCAGCTTCTCCAGAAGCAGTCCAGTCATACTTTGGATATAGGTCCTCATTAAACCAAAATTTAGCATCATAGCCAAATGTTGACTTAAATTGCAACCAGTCACAAAACTTTATTTCTGCTGAAATATTAGCCAAGAAATTATATCCATCCGTCCGCTTGCTATCATTGTATATAGGCCCAATAGGATTACGCATCGTTCCGTACCAGTTAGCCTGTGAACGATTGTCGTAGTCCGGATAACCAGGATAGCTCCAGTCACCCTCATCTGTTTTAACTGGCTGTGTAGGAAGTGCCTTCATTGCACCTGCCACATCATAGCTTCCTGAAGTTTTAGTATCAGTAGAAAATGTCAGGTTATTTGAGAACTTCAACCAATTCAAAACCTGAGAGTCCGTGTTGGCTTGAAACGTAAAACGGCGATATTTAACGCTCTCTACCACACCTTTTTGCTCTAAAAATCCACCAGAAACATAATAATGAGACTTTTCATTCCCTCCAGAGTAACTAACTGTATAATTTTGTGATAGTCCTGTACGGAACATTTCATCAAGCCAATCAGTACTTGAAGTCAATAAAGAAGGATCTGCCCACAAAGGATTTGTTGTTTGCCCAGCCGCAGAAAGCATATCATTGCTATAAGCTGCATACTGGCTCGCATTCAACATCTCTGGTTGATTCGTAACATTCTGTACAGCCCAATTAGCACTGAAAGAAAGCTTACCTTTCCCACTTTCTCCCTTTCTCGTAGTAACCATTACTACACCATTAGCACCGCGAGAACCATAAATAGCTGTGGCAGAAGCATCTTTTAGAACATCAACACGCTCGACATCTGCCATATTGATAGAATTAAGTCCTAAATCTGTAGGTACTCCATCAATTACTATCAACGGATTACTATCATTGATAGAACCAATACCACGTACTCGAATAGTAACATTATCTCCGGGCTTACCACTATCTATAATCTGCAATCCTGCAACTTTACCTTGCAGTGCCTGACCTACGTTAGATATTGGAGAGTTCTTCATATCCTTCGCTCCGACAGAACCTACTGCTCCTGTCAGGTCACTCTTTTTCATCGTACCATATCCCACAACAACTACCTCGTCCAATAGTTCCGTGTCATCTTTCAAAGTAATAACAAGCGGCTGGTTACCTGTCACTGTTACATTCTGACTTGCGTATCCTATATAAGAAATCACCAAAACCGATCCTTTAGGAATACTTAAAGAGAATTTTCCATCAATATCCGTTATAGAACCATTCGACGTTCCTTCCTGGATAACATTTGCCCCAATAACAGGTTCTCCTGTAACATCCTTTACAGTACCTGTTACCGTAAGATTCTGACCAAATACACTCGCTGTAATAAATAGCCCTCCTAAAAGAGAAAGCGCTCGCTTCTTTTGTAGAAACCTTGAAGTGTTGTTTTGCATAAATTAGACTTTTAATTAATAAATTAGATGTAATATTACTACATCTTTTTCCAACAATGCAAAAGTATTATGCTAATATAAAAGCTTCAAGGCAACCAAGTATAAAAGTAGTAACTTAAGATACTCAAATAATCATAACATTCTAATTATTATAATATTAGAGAATGATTCCAATGTCAAAAAAGTAGTAATCCAATAAATGAAAAGCAAGACGCTACTGCTCTAAACTACCAATTTGCATGACATATTTTTCAAATTCATCCCGATTGCAAGCCGCCTTATTCCGTGCCTTAGTTCGATAATTATAAATGGTAGTAACCGAATAACGAAGGAACTGAGCTATTTTTACACTATCTGTAATACCTAACCGAATCAATGCAAAAATACGCAATTCTGTATTAAGCCGTTCATTCGGCTTTAAATGAACTTTTTCACTTTCAATTAATAGTTTATTAAAATCATCAACAAAAGTCGGAAACAACAACAAAAAGGTATCATCAAAACTCGCATAAAAATCTTTTAATTCTTTATCAACCAGTCGAGAAGACTTCAACTGATGATACAATTCCTCAACCTTTCCAACCGCAGCTAATTTAGCTAAACTTTTACGGTATTCATCCAACTTCTCAATATACGTTGAGCATTGATCAAGATAACGTCCTATGTAAATCTCCTTTAAATAAGTATTCTCACTCAATGCGTGATTCAACTCCTTCAACTTAGCATTTGACAGGCACAAGTCATTGTTTAAATCCTGTAATTTCCGGTTCGCATCTATTACTTGACGTCGTGCTACCGCCAGACGTTTCATCTGGTAATACATATAATAAACTCCTCCCAATAAAATAAATGACAAGATACAAATACAAATAAACATTATTTGTAACTTATGCTGCCGCCTTGCTTTTTCTAAATGATAAGCCTCATTTATCACCGGAAATATTTTCAAGGTTTCTATAATCCGTAAACGGGCATTACACATAGCTGCATCTTCCATACAAAGTTTCAAATAAGAATAAGCACGATCGAGGTCTCCCTCTTGATAAAGTAACACAGCCAGTTCTCTCAAGGAAGCATATTCTCTAACTCCCGATTTCATATCAGCTATAGCAGAAAGCAACAAACAGCGTTTCTGGTTCTCTTTATCTCCAATTAAAGAATAAGAGTTTGATAATGTATAATAAAGTATAGCCTCATCATGAACTTCCATTTTATGTTTATTAGTATAATCTTCAAGCATTGCAATAGCTTCCTTACATTGACCATGAACATTATAACGATCAGCCTTAACAATTTGATAAGTAACAGACTCCTGATTATTTACCAGCAAAATAGAATCTCTATAAGAATCCGTTAATCTATTATATTGGCCTTTTTGGGCAACAGAAACCGTATAATCAGCCATATTCCCATAAACAGTACGATAAACATGATAATAATAAGGTCGCAAATAATCAGGCAACCGTTCCCGATTAACCTTTTTCATCAAATCCAGAGATTCTTTAAACATACCAGCAACTCCAGAAATCTCCGCCATATTCATTAAAGCATTTATCTGGTAATCCTCATTCTGGATACGTTGAGCAACTTCATAAATAGCACGAGCCACATGCGATGAAGAGTCAGCATTAAAAGAAGAATATCCAGAATATAACTCTCCTAATATATGATAACGTTGTTCATTAGTTTCTGAATTATCTAACATTTTATTCAAACGCTCCAAGTATTCCAAACGCTTCTTTATATACAAAGGACGTTCTTTAATTGCTTTATCAAGCTCTGATAACAACATAGGCATCTCATCTGCCATAGAAACAATAGCAAAAAAAAGCAGAAACAACGAAATCAAGAATTTCTTCATTCTAGATACAATAACTATAAGTTAAACCAAATTCAAATCTATCGTATGAACACAAAATTAATCAATTAAATGAAACAATAAATATTTCTTTCTCAAATTATAACTGATTTGAATATACCATAAAAAATTTATTTCAATGCTCCAGCCGCCTTCTGTCCATAATAAGATAAATTACTGAAATATAGGTCATCGATTACATACTGGTAAGTCAGATTCTGCTGTCGACCCTGTTGGGAGTTTTCTCATTCTCTTCTTTCTGGACCATCAAGGAGGTCTTCGAACAGCGCGAACGCGTGCTGAAAGGCTGGTTCCCTATGAATCCGAAGCGAAAGAAGGAATATGAACAGTAATTAAGTAGAAAAGGTACCACATTATATACGGCTTTAAAGGAGTTATAAATACCCTTTAAAGCCGTTTTTTTGTGCCATTACCGCAGCTTCCGGGAAGTCTCTATATCCCACTTTATACCCATTTTTCAGACAAAGATCCATACTATCCACATAAATCACTCTTTCTCAGCGTATTTTCTTTGAAACGCAGGGAAGAATTCTCTGTTTCACACTGTGGGATACAAAAACCACAGT
>UMIY01043159.1_pt1 | contig 10984 bp, 9 predicted proteins | sample 1965921 | NCBI WGS metagenome assembly UMIY01 (sample SAMEA4836134, study PRJEB28245) | human gut metagenome | biome: gut microbiome; material: fecal sample | place: Denmark | collected 2008
AAATGCAGGATTTTCACGATTTCACTCTTTGTATCAACGCTATGCACTCCACATGATTTGTCATCGGAAAGTTGTCATATAGCTTACCGTATACCGGCTCATATCCCCCTGCTTCAAACTGCTTCAAATTAATCGCCAATGTTTTTGGATTGCAAGAAACATAGAGAATTTGAGGCACTCCATAGCTCATAATTTTCTCGACAGCCTTTTCGCTCATCCCCATTCGAGGAGGATCAACAACTATGAGGTCGGGCTTCTTGTGATAGTCTTCAAGCACTTTATATATATCACCTGCGATGAACTCACAATTATCAAGTCCATTCATCGCTGCATTTTCGCGGGCTGAAACGACGGCTTCCTCCACAAGTTCAACGCCTACAACGTGATCTGCCTTTCTAGCAAGGAGCTGGCTAATCGTGCCAGTTCCACAGTACAAATCAAAAACCAATTTTCCACCAAGGTCATCAATCAGACCAACAGCGTCCTCATATAATTTTTCAGCGGCTTCAACGTTTGTTTGGAAAAAAGAAAAGGCACTGACCTTAAAATCAAGTCCTGAGATTTTTTCCATATAATAATCTCGGCCCCATAGAATCTTAACGGATTCCGGGTTTACTGCATCGGCTATATTATCATTGAAAGTCCTTAGAATTCCAACAATTTTATCATCAAGTTCAAGTGCCAAAAGTCCTTTTACAAATTTCTCTTCGTGAAATTCTGACTGGGTTGACGTAACAATATTTATCAGCAACTCGCCCGTTCTAATGCCTCGTCTGATAATAAGATTGCGCAAAAGTCCGGTATGTGTCTTTTTATTGTATTTCTCATATCCCATCGCTTTTGCAAATTCGAGCGTGTATTTCAATATCTCCCTGAAGTCCCTTGAAACAAGCTGACACTCATCGACAGTTACAATCGACATAAAGTGCCCCTTCTTGTGCATCCCCAAAGTCAACTCGCCGCCCTTCACAAGGTCGCCGAATGAGAACTCCATTTTGTTTCTATACTCATAGATTCCAGATTTCGCTGGCTGAATTTCGTCCCACTTTCCCGGCTCAGGTGCTCCCTTTTCAACAAAATATCCGCGTGCCGTACTCTCCTTCTCAGCAAGCTGTTTTGTATATTCAACACCCTGATATTTACAGCCTCCACAAAACTCACTATGCGGACAAATCGGCTTCGAATCTATGTTAAATGATTTGTTTGATGTCATATAATTCCCCATATTTAGAAGTTATTTTAAGTATTAGAAACTCTCTTAAAGCTTATTTCCAGATTCATTCCCATAATAAGACTCATAAAAGTCTTTTTTGAATTCGGTGAATCTGTCTTCTTCTATTGATTTCCTAATGCCCCTCATCATATTCACAAGGAATGCAAGATTGTGATTTGAAAGCAGCATCGAACCGAATATTTCGTTAGACTTTACTAGATGCCTGATGTAGGCTCTTGAGTAATTTCTGCAAGTGTAGCAGTCGCACTTAAGATCAAGAGGTGAAAAGTCCTTTTCAAATCTTTTGTTCTTCAAATTCAGCGGACCCTCACTTGTCATAGCCTGACCATTTCTGGCTACCCTCGTTGGAAGAACGCAGTCGAACATGTCAACTCCTCGCTCGACACCCTCAAATATATAATCCGGCGTTCCAACACCCATGACATATCTAGGCTTATCAGCTGGGAGGAAATCAACGCAATAATCGAGAACCTCTAGCATGAGTTCCTTTGGCTCCCCGACAGAAAGTCCACCGATTGAATATCCCGGAAGATCTAGTTCAACAATCTCCTCTGCTGAACGCTTTCTCAAATCGTAATGCATACCACCCTGCATGATGCCAAAAAGAGCCTGTTTCTCCGCATTATGATGTGCTTTCTTGCAGCGTTTTAGCCAAGCAATGGTAGTGTTTAGAGATTGCTCAACATAAGATTTTTCAGCAGGATAAGGCGGACATTCATCGAATGCCATCATAATATCTGAACCGAGTGCAGTCTGAATCTCAATAACTTTTTCAGGCGTTAGTTCATGCCTTGAGCCATCTATATGGCTTTGGAAGATAACACCCTCATCTGTGATTTTTCGAAGCCCCTTAAGCGAAAAAACCTGGAATCCGCCGCTATCAGTCAATATAGGCTTATGCCAATTCATAAATTTGTGCAGTCCACCAGCCTCTTTGATTAACTCATGCCCTGGCCTAAGGTATAGATGATATGTGTTCGACAAAATAATCTCGGCTCCCAGGTCCTCAACCTGCTCAGGTCTCATCGCCTTCACCGTCGCCGCAGTACCTACCGGCATGAAAACTGGTGTCTGTATATCCCCATGCGGAGTTGAAATCACCCCGCGCCTTGCAGCTGTTTTGTTGTCCTTCTTTATTAAACTGTACTTGATACTATGTTTCATATAATTTAATTCTCCAAAATTTTATTATTATCTCACTCTATCAGCATCGCGTCCCCATAGCTGAAAAACCTGTATTTTTCCTTCACAGCAACCTCGTACGCCTCCAGAATTTTTTCTCTATTGTAAAGTGCCGAAATCAGCATTATGAGTGTGGACTTTGGCAGATGGAAATTCGTCACCAACGCATTGACTATTTTGAACTCGTAGCCAGGATAAATGAAAATTCCCGTAGACCCACCGCCTGATTTTACTAGGAATTTGCCACTTTTCTCATCCTTAAAGGCCGCACTTTCAAGAGTTCTTGTGGATGTCGTACCCACTGAAATTATGCGATTCCCCGACAAAATACTTGCGTTGATTGAATCCGCGGTTTCCTCACTTATCGAATACTCCTCAAAGTGCATCTTGTGGTCCTCGATATTTTCAACTTTCACAGGTCTGAATGTCCCTATGCCGACATGGAGTGTTACAAATTCAAGTTTTACTCCCTTGGACTTAGCTTTTTCCAGCAGTTCTTCAGTGAAGTGAAGCCCTGCCGTTGGAGAGGCAACTGAACCGGGCTTATCCGCATAGACAGTTTGGTACATCTCCTTGTCTTCTTCCTCGGATTCCCTGTCGATGTATGGCGGCAGAGGCATTTTGCCGAGTTCTTCGAGCCTTTCCATGAAAATTCCATCGTAGTAGAATTTAACAATCCTAGTTCCGCCGTCACCATAGCTTATTATCTCTGCTTCTATTTGGTTGCTTCCTTCGCCGAATGCGACCCTATCCCCTGGCTTTAATCTTCTGCCAGGTCTAACCATCGTTTCCCATTTATCCGAATCGCCTAGTCTTTTTATGAGGAGAAATTCCACCTTAACGCCTGTGCCAAGTTTCTCTCCAAAGAGCCTCGCCGGTATAACCTTTGAGGAATTGAAAACCATGCAGTCGCCTTCCCTTAAGTGATCAATAATATCGTAAAACATTTCATGAGAAAGAGAGCCATCCTCACGGTTTAAAACCATAAGGCGGCACTTATCTCTCTCTTTGCTCGGATACTGTGCAATCAGCTCCTCTGGCAAATTATAATCAAATTCATCTATTCGCATTCACAATCCTCTTTATATTTTAAAATTTTCACATAAGCCTGTATTCTAATCAAAATGCACTATCATTATGTTGGCTAATTTATTTTATCTCACTTACTCTATTGCCACAATGTAACAAAAGATGTCTTTATTTTGTTACATCATCCATACTTAGCTGCTCAGAAAGCTCCACATTCTGATTATCAACATTCTGATTCTCATCAGGAATCCAGTCAAGCCCCAAATGCTCATAGCCTGCCTGCGATACCATCCTGCCCTTAGGAGTTCGATACAAAAATCCCTTCTGTATCAAATACGGCTCGTAAGCATCCTCAATAGTAACCTTTTCCTCGCCTATTGAAGCTGCAATCGTATCGATTCCCACAGGTCCACCGCCGAATCTCTCTATGATTGTGAGCAAAATATCCCTATCAAGAGCTTCAAGACCCTCCTCGTCAACACCTAGAGCCTCAAGACCGCGGCTTGCACTTTCAAGAGTAACCTTGCCGTCCCCCAACACCTGAGCGAAGTCTCTTATTCTTTTTAAAATCCTGTTCGCAACACGCGGCGTACCTCTCGAACACCTTGCCATCTTAAGCAACGCGTCTGGTTCAACCTCAGTATTCATAATACTCGCAGAACGTCTAATAATCTCAGCTAGCTCGTCTTCCTCATAGATTTCAAACTTACTTATTACACCAAACCTATCTCGTAGTGGAGCCGAAAGACTACCAGCCCTTGTCGTCGCCCCTATGAGTGTAAACCTTGCAATGTCAAGACGTATTGACCTTGCCGACGGTCCCTTTCCAATTATTATGTCAAGCGCATAATCCTCCATCGCGGAATATAGGACTTCCTCTACAGAACGGTTCAGCCTATGAATTTCATCGATGAACAAAACATCGTTATCGTTCAAATTTGTGAGTATCGCTGCCAGATCCCCAGCTCTTTCGATTGCAGGACCCGACGTAATTTTAATCTCTACACCAAGCTCATTTGCAATAATCCCTGCGAGTGTTGTCTTTCCAAGACCGGGAGGACCGTAAAACAATACGTGGTCAAGCTGCTCTCCCCTCATCTTTGCAGCCTCAATGAAAACCTTCAAATTTTCCTTTACCTTACGCTGCCCGATGAAGTCTTCAAGCTTCTGCGGTCTCAGGCCGAGGTCCTGTTTATCTTCAATGCCTATGGCATGTGTCTGCGTTATTCTCTCATCCATCAAAAACTCCTATCTAAATAAGCTGCCCCAATGCCTTGCGTATATATTCCTCGGTAGTTTTAGCCTTACCTTTAACCTTTTCAAGAGCTCCCATAGCCTCAGCCCTGTTATATCCAAGCGCCATCATAGCCTCAATGGCCTGCTCAAACTCACTTCCTGCCGTAACATCAACGCCTGTAACATCCGCAAGGTCTGCTCCATCTGAAACGTTGAAACTCTTTTTAATCTTATCCTTAAGCTCTAAAATCAGCCTCTCCGATGTCTTCTTTCCAATTCCTGGAGAAGTCGCTATTGTCTTTGCATCTGCACTCGCTATAGCCGTCAAAAGCTGTCCTGTATTCAACGTCGACATGATCGACATAGCTGCCTTTGGGCCAACTCCGTTTACCGTAATAAGCATCCTGAAAACATCTAGACTCTCAAGCTCGCTGAATCCATATAAGGTCATTCCATCTTCTTTAACAACCATTTCCGTATATAGCTTGATATCTTCGCCCTCAAGTATTTTGTACACGGATGAATTTGAAGGCACAAAAACCTCAAATCCGATTCCGCTTTCAGTTTCTACAATAACACTCCCAAATGTGTATGGGTGAAACTTCCCCTTCAAGAATTTTATCATATTCAAATCCCCTTCTTTTCGCGCAACAAAATATTTCTGCTCCCAAGGCTGTGTCCATGGCAAATCGCTGCTGCAATAGCATCGGCGGTGTCATCGGGCTTGGGGGTTTCTCTCAAATTCAATATTCTTTTTACCATTTCCTGTATCTGCTTCTTGTCTGCTCTCCCATAGCCTACGAGAGCCTGCTTGATTTGAAGTGGTGTATATTCATTAATAATCAGTCCGCCTTTTACGCACGCTAGTATCGCAACACCTCTCGCCTGTCCGACGAGCAATGCTGTTTTTGCATTATTATTAAAAAACAGTTCTTCAATCGATGCTTCTTCAGGTTTATATTCATGAATAATCGATTCTAGGGAATTATATATGAATTCAAGCCTGTCTTCCATCGCCATCTTAGATTCTGTAGTAATTGAACCAAAATCTACTGGAATAAATTTATTTCCAATTTTATCTATGATAGACCATCCCAAAATACCATACCCTGGATCTATGCCGAGTATCCTCATATACTATACCATCCTTTAAAAATCCCCTCATTACAGTTGTAAAAGTTAAAAAATATAGCTATATATTTGTCTAAAATATTATAGCATATGAACACGTGTTTGTCTATTTTGTGCAAAATATATGCTTCCCCATATCGACACAATGCATCTTCATTATTTATTAAAAAAAATTCATAAAATTTCAATTATTTTTAAATAAAGATATATACATTTTAGTTATATCGTGGTATACTATTTACGAATTATTATAATTATTCTTAAATATAAGGAGATTAATTATGCGTTACTCAAGACAGAATAAAATTTTAGAAATTATCAACACATATGATGTTGACACCCAGGAAATGCTTGTTGAACTTCTTGAAAAGTCTGGATTTCCTGTAACTCAGGCCACAGTATCAAGAGATATCAAGGATTTGCAGCTCATCAAAGTAGCAACTTCAAACGGACATTATAAATATTCCGCCAATGTTACAGATGATGTGCCTATTTCAGATAGATTTAAGAAAATCTTCCGTGAGAGTATCAAGTCTTCTATTTCTGTAAACAATTTAATAGTTGTAAAAACTCTTTCAGGCTGCGGTCACGCTGCGGGTGAGGCGGTTGATTCCATTGGTCTCCCACATCTTGTAGGAAGCGTTGCCGGTGACAATACTTTGTTGTTAATTGTAGATGATGAAAAAAACACTAAGGAAATACTAGAGATACTTGATGACCTTATTGCAAAAAGACATCTGACATTATGATTAAATCTATCAGGATTAAGAATTTTGCAATAATTAAAGATACAGAATTTAGGTTTCATTCTGGTCTAAATATCATAACAGGCGAAACAGGTGCTGGTAAATCAATTGTTGCAACTGCGATTAGTCTTGCTCTTGGCAGTAGAGCTGATTCAACATTCATAAGACACGGTGCTTCCAAGGCAACGATTGAAATGATTGCTGAACTTGGAGATAAAGAATATACGGTTGTTAGAGAAATTTCCTCAAATGGAAAAAACCGTTGTATAATTAATGGAGATGGCGTGCCTCTGGGACGCCTTATTTCTATTTCCGAAAAAAACGCACAGATTCACGGTCAATTTGACAATAATCTCCTTCTCAATCCTGAAACGCATATCGATCTTCTAGATACCTTCGGCGGACAAAATATTTTGTCGTACTACCTACAATATATCAATTCTTTCAATGAATTTTCTGAGATAAAGAACAGATATAACAAGCTTGTAACATCAATCAAGGAGGACTCTTCCAAGGCAGATTATTATAGGTATTCAATTGAGGAAATTGACAGGGCTAATCTTGTGGATGGTGAAGATTCCGAGCTTGAAGATAGGATGAAGTTCCTTCAAAATGCTGAAACGATTTCTCGTGCCTTATCCGATTCTTATGATGCTTTAACGTCAGGTGATTTTTCTGCTGAGAATCTTATTGGCTCCGCCCTATCAAATATTAAATCGGTTTCTGAATATACAAAAGATATAGATTCTCTTTCGGACAATTTGGAATCCCTATCAATACAGCTTTCGGATATCATATCAAAAATGCACACCCTTCTCGATTCATCTGATTTTTCAGAAAGGGAATTAGATGCGATAATGGAAAGGTTGTCGCTTATCGATAGCTTAAAGAAGAAGTATGCTCCTACAATTAGGGGAATTTTAGCACATAGAGATGAGCTTTCAGAAAAACTGAATAATATGGAATCTTTTGATGAGCAAAAGGAAGAGCTAAAAGCCCTGCTTGAAGAATCACGGCTTAAGCTATATAGTGATGGCAAATCTCTTACAGAAGCAAGGAAAAAGATTGGAAAAGAGTTATCTAAAGCTGTGGTCTCCGAGCTCGCTCAACTCAATTTCAAGGATGCGGATATAGATGTTACCATTACTCCTCTAAAAGCCCCAGGACCAAAGGGTATGGATGAAGTCGAACTCTTTATTACCACAAATAAGGGTGAGCCGCTTAAACCTCTTGCTAAGGTTGCATCTGGCGGTGAAGTATCCAGAATCATGCTGGCAATCAAAGCTATAACTGCAGATTCTGAAAATATTTCAACCCTTATCTTTGATGAAGTAGACACAGGAATAAGTGGAATTACGGCGAGCATCGTTGGCAATAAGCTTCAGGATCTTGCTGCAAACCACCAGGTCATATCTATTACTCACCTGCCACAGATTGCTGCAAAGGGAGATCATAATTACAGAATATATAAGGAATCTGATGATTCGGAAACATTTGCATATGTAGAGGAAATTACGGGTGAAGATAAGCTTATGGAAATTGCTAGACTTCTCGGTGGCACCAAGATAACCAAGGCGACTATTGAAAATGCCCGAGAGCTTATAGATAGTAATTAGTATTATATAACAATTTAATCAACATCATAACCGAAATCGACTAACAAAATTTAAATATAGTAAAAATTCAAGCATTGTACTTAAGCAGCAAAATAGGTGAAACTCCAGAACATTATTCGTTCTTATGTCTCACCTATTTTTTATTTCAAATTATATTATATTTTATTCAATTTGTTTTTAACTGTATCACTTCGCTGACTTTCTAAAATTTTAATGTAACAATATGCATATTCCCTTATTTCATAAAAGCCTTGTATGCCTTCATAGTCATATAGTTATCAACCTTCGATGAAATCTCATTAGGAGAGTGCATGTTCAAAACAGGTGTCCCGCAGTCCACTACTTCCATGCCATACCTGCTGAGAAGATATGCTATTGTTCCGCCGCCGCCAGCATCAACCTTGCCCATTTCTCCAATCTGCCAAGCAACATCATTATCGGCAAAAGTCTTCCTAAGCTCAGCAAGAAATTCTGCATTTGCATCGTTTGAGCCGCCCTTTCCGCCTGAACCGCCGTATTTTGAAACAGCAACACCAAAGCCAAGATAACAAGTATTTTGTTTTTCCATAACCTCAGGAAAATCTGGATCGTAGGCAGCCGTAACATCAGCGGAGAGAACCTTAGAATTCTTCATAGCCCTTCTAACCTTAAGCGCTGAATATTCCCCCTCAAGTGAGATAAGCTCATGAACAGTGTTCTCAAGGAAGTAAGAATCCATTCCCGTATTCCCATATGAACCTATTTCTTCCTTATCCATAAACAGTGCGCATGCTGTAAATTCAGGATTTTCGATGTCAAGCATTGCATTTAGCGTCGCATAAGCACAAACTCTATCATCCTGACCATAAGAGAGAACCATTGATCTATCTAAGCCCAAATCTCTTGCATCACCTGCCGGAACAACCTCAAGCTCAGCCAGCAGAAAATCTTCCTCTGTAATGCCATACTTATCCATTAAGATAGAGAGAACTCCAAACTTAACAGCCTCGCCTTCCTTCTCATCCTTAAGCGGAATATTTCCAAGCACGACATTCATCATCTCACCAGTAACAGCTTCCGCCATCTTCTTCTGCATCTGCGCCTTTGAGAGGTGTATTAGAAGATCTGTCACACAAAATACTGGATCCTCAGTACTATCACCAATCGCAACATTTACCTGTTCGCCATTTTTCTTAAACAAAACACCGTGAATTGCTAGAGGAATCGTCGTCCACTGATATTTTTTCACGCCGCCATAGTAATGCGTTTTTGCAAGAGAAATATGTCCATCCTCATATATAGGATTCGGTTTGAAGTCAAGCCTAGGAGAATCGATGTGTGATCCCACAATCTTCATTCCATTCTCAAGTGGCTGTTTACCCATAATAAAAAGTCCAATCGACTTATTTTTATTATTGACAAAAATCTTAGTACCAGGCTTTATATTATCGCCCTGCTCCTCTATTTTATTTATATCAACAAATCCGGCTTCTTCTGCCTGCCTTATAATCTCAAACGCTGCAAGCCTCTCAGTCTTTGCAACATTCAAAAATTTCTTATAGTCCTCGTTATATTCCATAACGTCGTTAATTTCTTTGTCTTTCAGCTGGAGCCATCCGCTCTTTTGCTCAAAAGTCAAATTCTTCTTATTGTCCATGTAATCACTCCTTATTTATAATTCATTAATTTTCATTTTTATTATAACTCATTATATCCATTTTGACAAAATAATGTTAAAATATAGACAACATTATATTCATTTATAGGAGGAAGATTAAATGAAGCAATTATTCAGAACGACTGCATTAGTTCTTATAGGACTATTTGCTATGTCTGTTCCTACGTGGGCATGCACAGGTATGTATGTCGGGAAAGATGTCAGTGAAGACGGTACAACAGTTATTGCTCGAAGTGAAGACCAAGGTGGCGGTGCTTACAACAAAATGTTCAAGGTTGAGCCAGCAAAAAAGGAAAAAGGCAGATTTTTTGTTGATACGGGTGAAGGCATGGATAATTTCAAGGTTCCTCTACCTGAAGAAACTTATAAGTACACCTATCTTTTAGATTCATCCGATGCTGGAGATGGCCTATACCCAGCAAGCTGCACCAATTCTTACGGTGTATCTGTAGTTGGTACAGTTTCTGCTGATCCTAGTGACAAATATCTCGAAGAAGACCCATTTGTCGACATTGGTCTCAGGGAGGCTATTCTACCTGGACTCATCGCTTGCCAGGTAAAAACCTCAAGAGAAGCTGTTGATTTACTCGCTAAGCTTGTAGATAAATACGGCTCATCGGAGGGAAATATTTTGTTCTTTGCTGATAGCAAGGAGGCTTGGATTTTTGAAATCTATGGTGGACACACATATGCAGCTATGAAAATGCCAACTGACATGGTTTCTGTTTTTGGTAATCAGTTTATGATAGGCGCTGTTGACCAGGCAGATAAAGATAATTACGTATTTTCAAAGAATTTGTTTGCCACTATTGACAAGGTTGGTGCAGTAAAAGACGGTGAAGAGTATAACCTTGCAAAATCTGTCACTGACAACAAAAGAGATGACTACTCTAATCTGAGAACATGGATGGGCAAGAAGATTCTCGCTCCAGAAAATACTGGCGACTATGAGAATGACAATTTCTATCCGTTATTTTACAAGCCTGATGAGAAGGTGAAGATGCAGCAAGTATTTGATATGTATAGAAATAGATATCAAGATACGCCATATGCAATGGATGCTGATGAAAAATCTGATGAATACAATGCCATGTTAGCAAGAATGAAAGAGGAAGATTCTGAAACTCCTGCTATTGGAAGACCTATAGGCATA
>UMIY01023551.1_pt1 | contig 10973 bp, 10 predicted proteins | sample 1965921 | NCBI WGS metagenome assembly UMIY01 (sample SAMEA4836134, study PRJEB28245) | human gut metagenome | biome: gut microbiome; material: fecal sample | place: Denmark | collected 2008
TGCGCCTGGTCCTTCGCGAGCCGGGCTCGGGCACGCGAGAGATCCTGGAGCGGCACCTCGCGGCGCGCGACCTCGCCGTGGGGGACTTCGCCGGCGTCATCGAGCTCGCGAGCATCCCCGCCATCAAGGCGTGCGTGGCAGCCGGGGCAGGCGTGAGCTTCCTCTACCGCGTTGCCGTAGCGGACGAGCTGGGCTCGGGCACGCTGGCCGACGTCACACCCGCGGACTTTGCCATGGAGCACGACTTCTCCCTCATCTGGCAGCGCGGCAGCCGCTACGCCTCGCGCTGGCGCGCCCTGCTCCGTGAGTGGACGACCGTGCGAGAAGATCGGGCATAGCGGCGACGACCTCCGAAGAGGTTGCGGGTGATCTGACGCGTTGCCTCACGGCCGAAGGTGCCAATGATCTGACCGGCAATCTTGCCGACCCCCTTCATGAGCTGCTCCTGCTGCTTCTCGGCGCCCGGGCCTCACGCTCCGCGGCCTTCTCCGCCTCCTCGGTGAGCTCGAGCAGGCGCGAGAGGAGCGAGGGGCCTATGTCAGAGATCGTGATTCTCACCGGGATGCCCTGGTCGCCGAGCATGTCCCAGAAGCGGCACGGACAGCCCTCGTAGGTGAAGCCCTCGATGCCAAAGCGCGCAATGCGCTCCTGCATGTCCTCGGAGTCCTTGCCCGGGGCGCACATGCCGGTGATGTCGCCCTTGACGTCAGCAATGAAGACGGGGATGCCAAGGGGACGGGGCGCTGTCGCCGCCCTGCCCCCTGGCACAACAAATCAAGCCCTAGAGCTCGAAGAACGTGACAGACGCGGCGGGCACTCGCAGCACGCCGTCAGCAAGCTTGGCCTTATCGCCCAGCGTATAGAGCACGCGCGCGGCCTCAAAGTCGCACGGGACCTCGACCTCGCGCGCGGCAGGGTTGAGCGCCACCAGCACGCGCTGGCCGCCCTCCTCGCAAACGGAGCGCAGGTAGACGAGCGGGTACGCGTTCTTCTCGCAGTAGACGAAGTCCACAGACGCGTTCACGCCGAGCGCCGGCGTGGAACGGCGCAGCGCGACGAGCCGCTGGACCTCACGCCAGAGCGACGCCTCGTCGGCCATCTGGGCGGCAACCGTGGGCGCGTCGTCGCCCGCGTCCTGCGGGATGTAGAGCGCGTCAGCGGGAGCGCCGGAGAAGCCATAGTTGGGCTCTGCCGCGTCCCACTGAATCGGCGAGCGCGCGCCCGTGCGCTGGTAGCCGCCCTCGACGGAGGTAACGTCCAGATGGCGCATGCCAATCTCGTCGCCGGCGTAGACAAACGGGCAGCCCGGCATGGACAGGATGAAGGCAAAGGCCAGCTTCATCTCCTCCGGGTCCAGGAACTTGCGCAGGCGGTCCATGTCGTGGTTGCCGGACGGAATGCACATGAGGCCCTTGCCGTCCGTGAGCTCCATGTTGCGACGGTACGTGGCCACAAACTCGCTCGCGTCGCCCACGCCCTCGCGCGCGAACCACGGGTGCTCGCAGCGGAAGAGGTCCATGTAGTGCGACGTACCAAACTGCAGCAGGAAGTCCATGTGGAAGCCCGCTCGTATGGTCTTGTCCGGCTCGCCCCACTCGGAGATGAGGACGGCGTTGGGGTAGCGCTCGTCCAGGAAGGCGCGCATGTCCTGCCAGAGGGCGATCGTGCCCTCCTGCTCGGGGTCGTCCTTCACGAGCGAGCCGGCCATGTCCACGCGGAAGCCGTCGCAGCCGCGGTCCAGCCAGAACGCCATCACGTCCTTCATGGCCTGGCGCGTGGCGAGGGCCTCCGGCGAGTCCATCGCACTCTGCCAGGGCTCGGTCACGCGGTAGAAGCCGTAGTTGAGAGCCGGCTGGAAGGCAAAGAAGTTCACGGCCACGGCCCCGTTGCGCTCCGCGATGCCGCGCAGCACGCCGTTCACGCCCGGGACGTCACCCACCGGGGTCCAGACGTCGTCGGTCCAGACGAAGCGGCCGGTGTACTCGTTCTTCTCGGCCCTGGCGGACTCCTTGAACCACGGGTGCTCTATCGAGGTGTGCCCCGGCACGAGGTCGAGAAGAACGTGCATGTCGCGGGCATGCGCCTCGGCAAAGAGGCGCTCGAGGTCCTCGTTGGAGCCGTAGCGCGGCGCCACCCGGCAGTAGTCCGCCACGTCGTAGCCCGCATCGCCAAAGGGGGACGCGAAGCACGGGTTGAGCCAGAGGGCGTTAGCACCCAGCTCGCGCACGTAGTCGAGCTTCTCGATGATGCCCTGGAGGTCACCGATGCCATCGTCGTTGGTGTCGTTGAAGCTCTGCGGGTAGATCTCGTAGAAGACCGCGTCGTCGAGCCACGTGCTCATGGGCTCCCCTTTCTGCTCTCGTTCCCATCGTTGGAAACGTTTCCAGTCTGGGGCGATTGTACAACATGTTCGCTGCCCTCACACTGAAAAAAACGGCGACCGGTGCCAATTCACCGAGACGGAGCGTCTACGGAAAAACGCCCCGAAAACCCGGCCATTTTCCGTAGTTGCTCCGTCTCGGCGAAGGCGGGACGGCGCAGGCGCGCGCCGCGTCGGCGTCACGCGTCGAGCCAAGCCGCGTCCACGGGCTTGTCTCGGTCGTACACGCGCTCGTCCTTCTCGTCGATCACGCGCAGCACGCGACAGGGATTGCCCGCCGCGACCACCCCTGCGGGCACGTCGCGCGTGACCACGCTCCCCGCGCCAATCACGGACCCCTCGCCCACCGTCACGCCCGGCAGCACCACGCAGCACGCGCCGAGCCACGCGCCGGCGCAGATGCGAACGGGCTTGTTGTACTGGAGCCCCTTTGCGCGAAGCCGCGGCGAGACGGGGTGCGTGCCCGTGCAGATGGTCACGTTGGGACCGATCATGACGTTGTCCTCGATGAAGACGTCGGCGTCGTCCACCAGCGTGAGGCCCATGTTGGCATAGACGTTGCTGCCCAGGTGCAGGTTCGCCCCGCCCCAGTTTGCATGGAACGGCGGCTCGATCATGCAGTTCTCGCCCACCTCGGCGACCAGCCGGGCAAGAAGCGCGTCGCGCTCCGCAGAGCTGCTGAAGGGCAGGGCGTTGTAGGCGTCCAGCACGTCGCGACGACGCTCCTGCTCGGCAAAGAGCTCCGGGCTGTTGCAGGCGTAGAGCCGCCCATCCGCCATGCGCCGCCTGACTTCTGACAGGTCCATGTGCCCCCTCTGATCGCTGCGCCTATGCCCCGTTGATCGTCCGTATGACCCTGCACGGGTTCCCAACGGCGACGGAGTTTGCGGGGATGTCCCTCGTGACAACGCTCCCGGCACCAATGACGCTGCCGTCGCCGATCGTCACGCCCGGCAAGACAATGACGCCGCCGCCCAGCCAGCACCCGCTCCCGATCCGCACGGGCAGCGCATAGGTGCGGCAGAAGTACTCGTCGTCTCCCGGGGCCCATCCGGGAGTCAGCCTCTCCGCCAGCTCGACGGGATGCGCGGCGGTGTAGATCTGCACGTTCGACGCAATGAGGACGTTGTCCCCGATCTCGATCCTGTTGCAGTCGACGAAGGTGCAGTTCATGTTGATCGACACGTTGGAGCCGACATGGATGTGGCGCCCGTAGTCACATATGAAGGGCGTGCCCACGGACACGTTGGACCCGATCTCCCCAAAGAGCCTGCTGAGAATCTCGGTCTTCTCCTCTTTCTGATCGTATGCCAGGGAGGCGTACTCCCTCAGAAGCCTCCGCGCCGTTGCCTTCATCTCCAGGAAGACCCTGTCGTGGCAGTTGTAGTGCTCGCCCGCCAGGCACTTCTCCAGCTCCGTCACAACGACTACTCCCACTCGATCGTGCCGACGGGCTTGGGAGTCAGGTCATACGTCACGCGACAGATGCCGGGCACCTCGGAGAGGATGCGGTCGGTGATCTTCTTGAGCAGCGCCCAGTCGAGCTCGGGCACCGTGGCGGTCATGGCGTCCACGGTGTTGACCGCGCGGATGACGGCCGGCCAGTCGTAGGCGCGCTTGCCGTCGCGCACGCCCGTGGCGCGCATGTCCGGCACCACGACGAAGTACTGCCACACCTTGCCGGCAAGCCCCGCCCCCGCAAACTCCTCGCGAAGGATCGCGTCGGCCTCGCGCAGCGCCTCAAGGCGGTCGCGCGTGATCGCGCCGAGGCAGCGCACGCCCAGGCCCGGACCGGGGAACGGCTGTCGCTCGACCATGGACTCGGGCAGTCCGAGCGCGCGACCCACCACGCGAACCTCGTCCTTATAGAGCAGGCGAACGGGCTCCACCAGCTCGAACTGCAGATCGTCGGGTAGGCCGCCCACGTTGTGGTGGGCCTTCACGCCGTCGGACTCGACGATGTCGGGATAAATGGTGCCCTGCGCCAGGAAGTCGACGTCATCGGCGACCTTGCGGGCCTCCTCCTCGAAGACGCGGATGAACTCCGCGCCAATGATCTTGCGCTTGCGCTCGGGCTCGGCAACGCCGGCCAGCAGGTCGAGGAAGCGGTCGGTGGCGTCAACGTAGACGAGGTTGGCGTCCATCTGGTTCCTGAAGACGTCGACGACCTGCTCCGACTCTCCCTTGCGCATGAGGCCGTGGTTCACGTGCACGCAGATGAGCTGTCGGCCGATCGCCTTGATGAGCAGTGCGGCGACGACGCTGGAGTCGACACCGCCCGACAGGGCGAGCAGGACCTTCTTGTCGCCCACCTGGGCGCGGACCGCCTCGACCTGCTCGTTGATGAACGCCTGCGCCAGCTCGGGGGTGGCAATGCGCGCCATGTCGTCGGGGCGCTTGTTGGGGAGGTCCATGCGCGGCTCCTTTGAACGGGGGGGGTCGATGCCCCAATTCTACCGTGAGCTGGGCGGCGGGACGATGACGTCGTAGCGAACGGCCTTCCCGCAGAGGCGGTAGCTGGGCTTTGCCCCCGCAAGCGACGGACCCTTGGGCGGCCGTTTGATTACAACCTTGCGCGGACGCGCGGCGAGCGCGGCGTCGAGCAGCGCCTCCTCGTCCTCGCACGGACGCTCCAGCTGATGAAGCAGCTGGAACTTCTTCTTCACGGCAGCGCTCTTGGTCCGCATGGGAAACATCGGGTCGAGATACACCACGTCGGGCGCCTGGGTCAGCGAGCGCAGACCGGCCACGGAGTCCCCCTCGACGAGGGTCATGCGCGCGACGACATCCTTGAGCTGCGGATCGTTTGCCGCCCTGTCGAGGGCGTCACGCAGCAGCTCCGCGATCGTCGAGTCCCTCTCGTACATCGTGACCGTAAACCCGGCGGCAGCCAGCAGCAGCGCGTCCTCCCCCAGTCCTGCCGTGGCGTCGATCACCGTCGGCGTGGCGCCGCCCCGCACGCGCGCCGCGCGCACAAGCAGCTCGCGTCCCAGGCGATCCGGACGCAACCGGGGCAGCAGGCGCGCATAGTCCGCTCTCAGCACCATCCCGTCGCCGACGAGCGCGAGCCCCTCGGCGTCGCGTCGCAGCTCGGTCGTACGGAGAACGCCCGTCTGATCAAGTTCTCTCATCGCTGCCTCCCGGCAAAACGCCCGCTCGTGTGACATTTTCTCAATTCCAAACGCAAAATGGTCTCTCGTGCGATACATTTTGCCGGCCAATTCCGTCTCTTCGGGGACGGTCACCCGCAAACGCCCTGGTAGATATATCATACTTTTAATTGTATTCCTCCGAGAGGCGGAAAAGGCATCACACGAAGGTCCGTTTTGTTGTTTGTGTCGACAAAACATCACACAAAGGCCGTTTTTGCGGACATCCCGAGCGGCAACGCCCCCGCGCTGCCGTAGGATGTCGCACGGCATGAACGTCTCGACCGGGGGGCATCGGGTGGAACAGACACGACCTGCGACTGGGGCAAAGGTTCCCGTACGGCTGGGACTCGCCGTCATCTGCGCCGGCGGCTTCATGGACGCCTACTCCTACCTGCTGCACGGGCAGGTCTTCGCCACCGGGCAGACGGGCAACATCGTGCTGCTGTGCATGAATCTCGCCGAGGGCACGTGGCTGGGAGTGCCGCGCTACCTCGTCTCCATCCTCGCCTTCGTACTGGGCATCATGCTCTCCCGCCACGTGCTCGTGCGCGTGCACGGTCGTGCCACCCAGCGCATGCAGCGCTGGGTGGCCGTCTTCGAGGCCGTGGCGTTTGCGATTATTGCCCTGCTCCCCACGTGGTCGCCCGACCTCCTGGTGAACAGCTCCATCTCGTTCTGCGCCGCGGTGTCGTACGAGAACTTCAGGCAGTTCGGCACCAAGTCCGCCTATGCGAGCGTCTTCTGCACAGGAAACCTCCGCTCCCTCGGCGAGACCCTCTACGACGGTCTCTTCGAGGGGGACCGGCACGAGCTGCACCGATCCGCCCGCTATGCCGCGCTCATAGCATCGTTCTGCGCGGGCGCCGTTGCCTGCAAGCTGCTCATCGACCTCACGGGCAAGTACGCCTGCCTAGCCATCAGCGCGCTCTTCCTGCTCTCGCTGCGTTTCATCTCCGAGCCGAGGGCGTAGCGTCAGCGGGGCTCGGGACTACGGAATCCTCCCGTTTCCCGGACGTCTTGATCGCGGGCGTGGTCAGCAGGCCGAGGAGCACGCTAGCCCCGCCAACCGCATAGGCGACGCGCGTTGACTCCGCCCGGGCTCGAGCGTCGATCTTCACCAGCTCGCTGCGCTCGGAGTCCGTCATCGGGATGTCGGAGATCTGCTCCTCGAACTCGTGGTTGCTTCCCAGGTTCACGCTCATCTCGGAGACCCGGTCGCTCACCTGGCGGGAGACGAGCATGTCGGATTCGGCGCCGGAGCGTACCGTGTTGGTGATGCCGAAGAGCAGGACCGCCCCGAGCAGAGCGACGCCGAACGCCTGCCCGACGTTCCTCATCGTGCTCTGGATGCCGCCGGACTGGGAGGCGTCCCGCTCGGGAAGGGCGAGCGCGACCACGTTGCTCGCGTGCGACGAGACCGTGCCCGCACCCACGCCCGCGAGGAAGGCGCCGAGATAGACTCCTGGCGCGCTTGCCCCGTCGGTCGTGACCGAGAACATCATGACTCCCAGGGCCGCCGCCATCGCCACGTACCCCACCTGAATGACGTGACGCGGGCTGGCGTGGGGGAGCAGCTTGGGAATGCCCAGTGCCAGCGCAAAGGTCGGGACGCCCGTCACGATGGAGATCACGCCCACCTCAACGGGCGACCATCCCGCAACGAGCTGCAGGTAGGGCGCCATGAGAATGGACTGCGCCCCCATGAAGAAGAACATGAGCGCGTTGGCGACAAGACCGGCGAGCACCTGGGGGGTCCTGATGAACGAGCTCGGCAGCAGGGCGATGCCATTCCTCTCCTCCACCCCGCGCTCCACCCGAACGAGCACCACGAGAACCACGACACCGAGAGCCACCGCGGGAAGTGCCGGGGAGATGCCGAGGACGGTGAAGGGGCATCCCTCGAGCGGAGTCACGAGACCCCAGGACGAGACGCTGGAGAGGCCGACGAGCACCAGAAAGAGGCCGAGCGCGGCGAGCGCGACGCCCGCCCCGTCGAAGCGCAGGTCCTCCTCGGGCGCCGCGACGCGGGGAAGGCGAAGGGAGAGCGCCGACACCGCGAGGAAGTATGCGGCGAGCAGCAGGAACGTGAGACGCATCCCCGCCGCCTCCATGACGACGCCCAAGACGAGCGGGAGCACCGCCGAGAGGCCCGAGGCCGCCCCTATGCAGCCGAAGGCCACCATACGGTTGTGACCGCGATACAGCAGGGGAATCAGCCCCAGGACGGAGGGGACGAGCAGGCTGGCGCCGAGACCGACCAGCACACGGCCGCCCCAGATGAACACGGCCATGTTGGGCGAAAGGGCAAGCACGACCTCCCCGACCGAGCAGACGAGCGCCCCGAGGCGGAACATCCGCACCCAGCCGAAGAGGGTGCCCAGAAGACCGCCGGCGATCATGAAGGCGCCGCCGACGAGCGGGTAGATCATGTTGGCGAGCTGGATGTCCGAGGTCGTGGCGCCAAGATCGCTCGTGAGGGCCGACGCGGCGAGCGACAGCGCGCCGTTGTCCCCCGTGGTGCCCATCTGCGCCAGAATGAGGATGACGATGGGGAGGACGAGGAAGCGCTCCTTGGACACGGGCGCTCCCGGCCTCTCCACGCTGGTGGAGTGGCTGTTCATGTGAGGTTTCTCCTTGGTTGTCGGGTGCGCCGCGGGGTCGGGACGTGTCCGGCGACCCCGCGGCGCAGGAGGGGCTAAGCGGCGGCGGGAACGAGGGTCGGCCTGGTCGCGCTCAGGTCGCACGAGGCGAGCGGGTAGGCGCGAACGGACAGGTCGTCATAGGCCGCGTGATAATAGGTGAGGGTCTTTGCCGAGAAGCAGCTCGTGTAGAGCGTCCGCTCGAAGGCGCCGTCGCCCATGCGGGCGCACCCGTCCGGGACGAAGACCGATCCCAGGCTGCGGAAGAGTCGCGTGACGTTCTCCCGCTCGCCCCGCTGCGTGGGATAGTGCGCGTTCACGAACGCCGCCCTGACGAAGCGAGAGGGACCGCTGTAGTCGCCGGGCATGCCGTGCAGCCCCATGCCGGAGCCGAACGCCGCCAGGGTCGCGTCCCCCCAGGTGGCAGGCGAGGGCTCGGCCTCGCTCAGGGTCAGATAGTTGCGCAGGTTGACGCGCTGCCATTCGAAGGAGGGCTCGTTGGTGAGGACGTCCACGTCGTTCTCGCACACGTGCATGCCGTCCTCCACGCACTCCACGACGACGCTGCCGGTCCGGTCGCCGATGAGCCAGTGGAGGCTCGCCACGGGCAGCTGGTCGTTCACCGGCTTGGCAACGATCGTAACGTCTCGCAGGGCCTCCCGAACCTCTTCGAGGCTCGAGAAGTTCCGCGCCACCCAGTACGGGAACTCGTACGCGGCGACGTTCACGGCACCCGGGACGGGCTCGCTCGCGTAGCGGCTGCTCTGGGGGAAGTTGAGCCCCGCGACGGCCAGCCCGGCGTCGTTCCCGCAGTCAAAGTAGAGCGGCAGGTCGCCGACGAGGATGCCCATGCCGATGACCGCATGGCCGCGCGCGGCGTCGTCCGGACGCGAGAAGGCGGCCGGAACCTGTGCCGCAGGGGGCGTCATCACCACGCGCTCGCCGTATCCCTGGGTCCAGTCCAGATTGCGACCAAAGTACATGGCGCCGTCGGCGTCGGTAAAACGGAGGCCCGTGCACATGGGGCGGCCCCTTCCTCGCCCGGCCGTCACAGCGTCCGGGCACGTGGGAGATAGATGGCTCTCTCGTACCCGCTCCCGGCGCAGGCGAACCATTTTCCGATAGCTTGCGGTTATTTGGGAATATGGAGGCCGAGCCGAGCGCGATTCTCGCACTCCAAGGAAGCCAAGAAATGCTATTTGCAGAGTTGCAATTGAGATGTCCGCAGGTCCCGGACCAGCAGGGGACTCTTCTCCCCCTTGCGCTCCCATACATACAATATGAAATCGTATAGGGTTGTGTCCCGCATATGGAGAAACGATGGTGTGAAGGGGCGCCGGGCGCGTCATTCAGCTCGCGCGACGCGAGGACGCGCCCGGTGCCGCCCGCCTACTTGCCCGGCACCATGGTAAGCGAGATCCTGCCGCGGTCACGGTCGACGCGCTCGACCCAGACCTTGACCGTGTCTCCCACGGCAACGACGTCGCTCGGGTGGCGCACGAAGCGGTCGGCGAGCTTGGAGATGTGCACGAGTCCGTCCTGGTGCACGCCCACGTCGACGAAGGCGCCGAAGTCCACGACGTTGCGGACCGTCCCCATGAGCTCCATGCCGGGCCGGAGGTCGTCGATCGAGAGCGCCGCCCGGCTGAAGACGGGCTCGGGGGCGTCGTCGCGCGGGTCTCGGCCCGGCTTCTTAAGCTCGGCGACGATGTCGATGAGGGTAAGCGCGCCGCAGCCCAGCTCGCCCGCGAGCGCGCCCACGCTGCCCACGCGCCTCTCTATGTCGGGCACGCCGCCGCGCGTGAGCTCGTCGGCGGTCACGCCCGCGCGCTCGAGGAGCGCCGTCGCCACGCCATAGCTCTCCGGGTGCACCGCAGTTGCGTCGAGCGGGTTCGTCCCGCCCGTAATGCGCAGGAAGCCGGCCGCGTTCTGGAACGCCTTGGGGCCGAGCTGCGGAACCTTCCTGAGCTCGCGGCGGTCTGCGAAGGCGCCGTGCTCCTCTCGATAGGCCACGATGTTTCTGGCCACAGCGGACGTGATGCCGGAGACGTAGCCCAGAAGGCTCGCGCTCGCGGTGTTAACGTCCACCCCCACGCGGTTGACCACGTCCTCCACCACGTAACCCAAGGTGCGCGCGAGCTCCGCCTGGTCGAGGTCGTGCTGGTACTGGCCCACGCCGATGGACTGGGGCGGAATCTTCACCAGCTCGGCGAGCGGGTCCTGAAGGCGACGCCCCAGGCTCATGGCGCCGCGCGTGGTGACGTCGAGGTCGGGGTACTCCCGGCTCGCGAGCTCGGAGGCCGAGTACACCGACGCACCCGCCTCGTTGACGATCGTGTAGCGCAGGTCGGGCGCGGACTCGGCGATGAACTCGGAGACCACCTCCTCGGTCTCGCGACTGGCCGTGCCGTTGCCGATGACGATGGTGTTGATCGCGTGCTTGTCGGCCAGGCGCTTGAGCTCGCGCTTGGTACCCGCGACGTCGTGGCGAGGTTTGGTCGGGTAGACCACGCCGTGGTCGAGCAGCTTGCCCGTCTCGTCCAGCACCGCCACCTTGCAGCCGGTGCGATAGCCCGGGTCGAGCGAGATGATGCGGGCGCCGCGCACGGGACGCGCCGAGAGCAGGCCCTCGAGGTTCTTGGCAAAGACCTTGATTGCGTCCGTCTGGGCGCGCACGGTGAGCCGGGCGCGGACCTCGCGCTCGAGCGAGGGTGCCATCAGGCGCCTGTAGCCGTCCGCGACGGCAGCCTCAAAGACCGGGGCAAAGACGCCCTGCCGGCGCGGCCAGCGCGCGCCGAGGCG
>UMIY01008331.1_pt1 | contig 10962 bp, 4 predicted proteins | sample 1965921 | NCBI WGS metagenome assembly UMIY01 (sample SAMEA4836134, study PRJEB28245) | human gut metagenome | biome: gut microbiome; material: fecal sample | place: Denmark | collected 2008
GCAAACCCGAAAGAATGACCGGCGCCCCCAAAATAATTTTACGGTTACCTTGCTTTAAGTTTTACCCTGCCGCAGAGCAGTTCGGAGTATGAATAGGCCGTTTTGCCCAAAAAATTTTTGTCGTCAGGGCTGACCGTGAACAGCGACGGATATACGCCGTTTACGGTGGCGGGAAAAGTGACGAATTTGTTCCTGCCGAGGTTGAGCTTTACCGTGACGGGCTTTAAATAGCACCCCTCTACGGCGCGCTTCACCTGCGAAACGCTTGTTGTTGGTTTTATCATATACTGCTATTATTGCCCGAAACAGGCAAAATTATGCAGCTTTGAAAAAGGCGCTATCAGAACAGGTCGTCATCGTCCTCGTCGTCTTCGTCGTCATCGTCCTCATCATCGTCTTCATCGTCGGAGAAGTCGTCGTCGAAGTCTGAAAGAGGGTCGTCTTCGTCGTAATGTTCTTCGCTCTCTTCATCGTCATACTCGTCGTCGAGCTCTTCCGAAAGCTCCTCTTCGAGAGTTTCGTCGTCGATGGTGAGGTCTTCGTCGTCTTCGAGGTAGTTCTTCCACTCCTCGTCGGTGTCCATATCTACGTCCTGGTCGTCCTCGTACTGGCTGGCCTGTTTGCAGGCGTCGCACATCTTTTCGCCGTAGCGCATAGTATTCACGCCGCACACGGGGCAGATTTCCGTCTTTTCTGCGTTTTCGTCGTCAAAGTCTTCGTCGAAATCGGCAAACTGCAATTTGTTGCCCTTCATTTCGGCTATGCAGACGTCGCAGTACTCCTGTTTTTCAGGGTCGATGTAGTTGAGTTCGCACCTGGGGCATTTTACATACTTAATCATATTCAGATTTTCTCCGTATCTAAAAAGAATACAGGCGGGAAAAAATCCCTCTTTTCCCATAAGCCGAGTGTTAAAAGCTATCAACATCCGGCTAACCCTAATCAATGGTAACATTATATTAGCATTTGCTTTATTTGTAAACCGTTTTAACAAATAAAAATCAAATTATTTTGTTAAAAAAATGTCATTTTTGCCATACCGCACGGGCGCCATATTTTTCCCGCTCAAAAATCACAATAATTTTGCCGCCGAAGCCGCTTTTTTATGCAGAATAGTGACTGTTGTTACGAGATTTCTCCACTCGTTAGCGCTCGCTCGTAAGGAGCGAAGCGACGGAATAGCGATTGTTCGCTGTAAGCGCAATCGCGTCAATGACATTGAGGGCGGGCGACTATCGCCCGGGCGTAAGCACGTTTTTGCAAAAGTCGCGGCAAAGACCGTAAAAAAGAAGCGGGGCGATTGCCCCGCTTCTTGCTATGGTTTAAACACTTATTTGTTTTCAGAATCGCCGTCCTGAGGTTCGTCGCTTGCGTATACGTCGATATCCCTGTCGTCGGTGGTGTCCACTTTGATGCGCTTCTTGTTATACTGAGGAAGCGTCTTCTTCTTTTTGCGGATGACGAGCACGGGTATGAGCACTGCCGCGGCGATTATTATTATGCCGCCCGCGCACACGCCGATTATGAAGCCGACTTTCGCACCGGTGGAGAGCGATTCAAACCAGCCCTCTTCCGTGGTGGGAGCGGCAGGCAGATAGTCGCCGGCGAGGTCCTCGATATAATTTTCGGCGTCGTCTTCGGTCATCACGCCTACAAGGCAATAGAAGTAGTCGCGCGTGTTGGGGTGAAGGTCAGCCCCGTTCACCTTTCTGGTGCCCTCTTCCGCAAGGTCTGCATAGGTACCCGTCGCGTTTATAAAGTCCTTATACATCTCTGCGGACTCTACCGAGAAGAGGTACTCCTCGTCCTCGCCTTCGTCAACCCAGTCGGCAATCAGCTCGTCAACGCGGTTTACCTGGCTTGCGCCTGCATAGAACGCAAAGCGGAGAGCGTTGGGAAGGTTCTGGAAATCTTCTTCGTCTATGGAGGCGATTATGCCCTCGTTGCCCTCTTCGTCGCCGATTACGCTGTCGTAAAGGTCGTTGAGAGCCTCTATATCGTCGTTAGACATCGTGACGTTGGTCGCGGTAGTAACGCCCTCGTCGCGAAGGTCGAACGCCATTATATAGTCATAGTCGGTCATATCGGTGGTGGCAGTTGCAAAGAAGATGTGACCGCCGAGAATCTCGGGCATATACCACGTGGATACGACGTCCAAATCGAGTATCTTTGTATCGTCGTAGTTGCTCATCGCCTCGGTTTCGGAGAAGGAAGGCAGCTCGTTATAATCGCTGTCCGTTCCGCCGAGCGCTATGCGGTGAATTGAATATTCGTTGCCCTCGCCCGATACGCTGTAATACAGGAAGGTATAAGCCGTGTCGTTTACCGTCTCTTCCGAAGTGGTGAGAATGTTTATCTCGTCGGAAGCGGTGGCCATAGGGAATATATCGGTGAGCGCGCCGCCCGAGAACGTTGCGCTCATAAGCGCGTAGCCGTTGGTTATGCCCTCGGTATAGATGACGCCCGTGGGTACGCCGTCGGCATTCGTTACGAAATTATAGCCCGAAACGTTGGAAGCCGCATACAAAAGCGACTTGCCGCCGTAAGCGGGAGCCGAAGGGTTGCCCGTTACGGGGTTCCAGCTTTTGTCTATTTTACCATCACCGTCTTCGTCCATTTCACTGTCTTTAACGTACAGAAGCATCTGGGCGCTGTCACCCGAATTTGTGCGGGTATAATAGAGCTTGCCGTCTTCGTAGGATACAATCTCGTACGTGTAGCCCGAAAGGGTGTTGGCGTCGTCGGAAGAGGTATCGCTGTCGGAATCGGCTCTGTAACCGTAGTTGAACTGCGTCATTCCGCTGAACACGCCCCTGCCGTCGAACACGAACTCGCCGAGGTTGACGTACAGAGGGTCCTCTTCCGCGTCGAAATCTTCAACGTAGTCGAAGTTATATTCGCGGGGAGCGTACTCCGCCTTGGCGTCTGCACGCACGCGGTATACCTGGTTATAGTCCGCATCGGAAGCGTTGTCCGTGCCCAGGTTGTATGTTACGCCCATTGTATAGTAAACATACTGGCTGTCTGTATTCAGACTGTCGAAGGCATAGCTGTCTACGTCGTATGCAAGCAGAGTATCTGTGCGGGTTTTAAGATTTACCGAATGGATATTCGTTCGGGATTCTGTGCCGTAGAGAATTTCAGACGTTGCATATACGAGATAGACGGTGCCGTCCACTTCCATAAAGCGGTAATCCAAGTCTGTGTTTTCAGACTGGAAGTAATAGTCGGTCATCGTCTCGGTGCCGTCGAGCTTGGTGCTCTTGAATTCCAGGCGGGTATTCAGAACTTCGCCGCTCGAATCCCTTGCCGTGGAGGGCGTGCTGTAATACACGTAGTCGCCGTAGATGTATATACCCGCGTCGTAGTCGCCGGAATACATTATGAGGGGAACCACCGTCTGCACATCGGAATAGTTGCCCGCGGCGAGATTTTCGAGCGAGATGCGCACGAGCGAACCCTTTACGACGTCGCCGTAAGAGTTGCTGTCTGCCGTGTTGCTCTCTACGCCGTTGATGAAATAAACCCAGTCCCCTGCCTGTACCGCAAAGCCGCCGTTGGATACGACTTCGTCGTATTCATAGCTGCCGTCGAGGGGAGTAGCACTGTAATAGTTGCCGCTGCACGCTGCGGCAAAAGTAAGACCGCCGGCAAGTACTGCCGCGGCGGCGCAAGCAAGCGCCCTTTTTACGTTTTTACGCATTTTTTACCCCAATACTGTAATCAGTCGGTTGCCGTACTTAATAATAATAAATAAAACGGTTATCAGTAAATACAGCAGTTTTAATTATATACTAAAACAGAGGTTTAAGCAATTAAAAACAAGTTGTATTTAATGAAAATTTGATAAAAGGAGAGCAAACCTACGGAGAAATTTTCTTTTTTTGACGTTCTGCGGGCGCTTGGCAGTGCAAACGGCACAAAAGCAGACGACACCGACGGCGCCGCCGCCCCGAATACCGCCGACGAAAACAAGCCACGCGAAAACTTTGAAACGGACGGCGGCAACGGCGAAGGCGACGGGAACGCCAACGTGCTTGCGGAGGTGATAGCAAGGCACGAGGCAATATCGGGCCGCATAAAACGGAGGAAATGACGCGGCGGGAGTATAAACGGCAGAAGCAGAAACGGCCCTGCGCCGCAGCTTTTTAAGCCGCGGCGCAGGGCACAATCATTATTATTAAAAAGGAGAACGCTCCGCGCGTAACCGATGCCGGACAGGAACAGATTATGCCCGATTGCGGACGCACGAAGAAAAACTTTCGTAACTTTATGCGCCGCGGACGGCGCACGGCCCTCACTTCAAAGACTGCTTCAAAATGAGATGGCGGGGAAGTCCGTCTACCCACAGCGGCGCGATTTCTGCCTGAATGAGCGGACGGATATAGTGAACGAGCGCCTCTTTTACGTAGGTGCCGTCTTCGGCTATCCACTCGTCGGGCACTTTCTTTTCAACGTTGGCTATGAAGTGAACGTCGGCAGGTTCGGTCACGCACATATACGGGTCTTCCGATACGCGCTTCAAGGTGATTACCTGTCCGCTCATTCCCTCGAACGCAGCCTTTACGGCCGCGCCGCCCGCGTTGAACGCCTCGGTAACGTCTATGCGCGAGGTTATGTGAGATGCGCAGCGCTGCAACGACGAAAGCTCTATCGCCCTCGTCTTTACGCCGTACTTTTCCGCCACCTTCGCGGCGAGGAAGCGCGCGGTGCCCGCAAGCTGTTTGTGTCCGAACGCGTCCACGTAGTCCACGTGGTCGGCAAGCTCGCACACATACCTGCCGTCGGCGATTTTTACGCCCTCGGACACGGCGATTACCACCGAGCGTTTCTGTTTGTAGAGCTCGCCTACCTTTGCGAGGAATTTATCGAGGTCGAACACGCGCTCGGGAAGATAGATGAGGTCAACGCCCTCGCAGTCCTCCCCCTTTGCGAGCGCGGCGGCAGCCGTAAGCCAGCCCGCGTTGCGGCCCATTACCTCTATTATAGATACGACGGGATAGTCGTATACGAGGCCGTCGCGGATGATTTCCTTGGTGGTGGAAGCTATGTATTTTGCCGCACTGCCGTAGCCGGGTGTGTGGTCGGTTATGGCGAGGTCGTTGTCAATAGTCTTGGGAACGCCCATAAAGCGTATGGGGCTGTTTATCTTTTCGCCGTAGTCAGACAGCTTTTTGATGGTATCCATCGAGTCGTTGCCGCCGATATAGAAGAAGGCGTAGATGTTGTATTCCTTTAAAATTTTGAAGATTTCTTCGTAGGTCTTTTCGTTGCCCTCGATGTCGGGCAGTTTGTAGCGGCACGAGCCGAGGAAGGACGAAGGCGTCCTCTTCAACAGGTCCATATCGAGGTCGTTTTTGATGTGAGCGGAAAGGTCGACTATGTTTCTGTCCAAAAGCCCCTTTATGCCGTGAACCATTCCGTAAACGACGTCGGCCCCCCTGTCCTTAGCCGTTTTGAATACGCCCAGAAGGCTGGAATTGATAACTGCGGTAGGTCCGCCGGACTGACCGACAATTACGTTCTTCATTTAAAATTTCCCCCCTTATACAATAAAATTACCAATTATTTTTTGCCGCGGCAAAAAGTTCCGCCGTCTGTATTATTATAGCATACAACACACAAAAAATCAATAGGCATTTTTAACTTTTGAGCGTGCAATGCGCACTATTTTACGCTTGCGCGGGCAATACAGGAGGTGCGCCGCCCGCACTTGCTGCGGGCGGCGCACTTTCAGGAGAACACTGAAAAGATTGCTTGTAATCTTTGTGTATGGTCGTTTTTATTTGTGCGGGCGGAAGTTTTGGAGGCAAACAGTAAATTTAACTTCCGCCCGCACAGCTGTGTTTAAGTTTTGTTATTAACTTATCAGCCCGCAGGCGTAAGGGAAATAAGGAATACATCTACATTTGTATCATCTTTTGTGATGCTATGCGTTCCCGCACCTAAATTGTTAATAACAACCGTGCCATCAGCCTGAACGTTATAAGCATTACCGTCAATATAAACACTTCTATCTACACTACGCGTTGAGAAATAGACAGTCAAGCTCATTGTGGCGCTCGTTGTGAAGTTGATAGACACATCGGTTTCCATTTTAAGCGTATGCGTATACTCTACGCCACCAAAATTCAGCGGGCTACTTTCTTTTCTGAGAGAACTTTCAGTAACATAACTAAATAAACTATTATCACCTATCCAGTTTTCCGCACTCTCAGTAAAACTTACCGTGATTGCCTGGCTTGCAAACTCAGTATACTTTTCTGAAATGCTCTGATACTTTATGTTTTCTTCCTCTGTAAGAAGATTTACAAGCGTATCGTCGTCGGCAAATTCATTGTAAGCCTCTATAATCGCGCCGAGAGCAGCCATATCCGCACTGTCTACGTCTACCGCCGCAAGCGCGTCTTTAAAGTCGTAAACGTTGAGCACGCCTTCGAGATACGCCATACCTTTAATTACCTTGTCGTAACGGCTGTCGCCCACCTGAGCCGTCTGATTTTCGTCGAGAATACCGTATGCGTCATACGCCGTCCGATACCTTTCAAGTACGGTTTGCACCGAGCTTTCGTCGGCTATGGTTACATTTGAAGTTTCGGGAAGAGCGTCAATCATATTCTGAACGCTTATAACCTCAAAATTCTCGAACTCTGTTTCCGCCGAAACGAGTACGTTATAGTTGGTTACCTGCGGCCGAAGCGCAACAGTAAGAGCGTTGTAGGCCGTACGCGCCGCGTTGATTGCATTATAGCTGTTCTCGTTCACTTCGCCAATTTGGGCAATAAGGTTTATAACATTGTTTACCAGCAAACCGGAGAGCGTAGTTTCAGCCTCTTTGAGCTTAGTTACAAGGTTTGAAGGAATCTGCGAAACTTCGTCGTCGCGAAGCGCGTCGTATGCCTGCCTTGCGGCGTTTACCGTTTCAGCCGAGTCAAGCGTCACCGTGGAAGGTATAGCGTTGATTGCATCTATAACTGCCTGCACACGGATTTCCGACGAACCTGCGGCATCCTCAAAAGAAATTGCGCTTATTGTAAGCTCTTTGTCTTTTATCCCGGAAGCAAGCACATAAATGCCGCTTTCAAGCTCTACCGTGACCGTACCGTTGATTTTGCCTGCATACAGTTTGCCGTCAGCACCAATAAGCTCGCCTGCCGCCGCACCGCTGCCGCTGCAAGTTATGGTAACCACAGCACCGCCCTGAACGGCAAACGTTACAAGCTGACCCTTACCCTTTACAGTACCTGACGAAACACCTGTAATATTGGTGAAAGCAACGCCGTTTACATACTGCACGGAAGAGGTCTTTGAAACCTGTGAAAGGTCTACCGTAAGCCCCTCTTGGGGTATGCTTACAGATTGCTGAGGGTTAACGGCATTCATTCCGGTAGCGGTTTCTTGGCCGAAACCGTGAACGCCCGCCTGCTGCATAACGACTTTGCGCGCCGTCACAGAATCGGTAGCAAGTTTACCCTCGGCATCGTAAAACAGTTCGGAGTTGAGCTCGAACGAAGAGTAGCTTGTTCCTGCATATTCACAGTTTGAAGATACCTTTTCGTCGCGGCTCGATGTCTGCGAAGGAATATCGTCGTAGCAGGCATGGAACGTGTTGTTCCAGAACTTAACCGTGCCTCCGCTGCCGCTTATGATATTCTTGCAGCCATCGAAATAGTTGCCTTCGGCAAAAATATAGCAGCTGGCGCGAGGACTCATTACGTAACTTATTTCGCCTTCATAATCTGCGTCGACAGAGATATAGTTATTGTAGTAGTGCACGTTCGCCTGCCTTGTAAGCGGTATACGCGAACCGCAGTTGCGCCACCAGTTGTGATGGAATGTTATGTTATATTGTTTGCAGCTATCGCTTGCACCTATCAGGTTAGTCTTATGGCAGCCTTCAAGATAGTTATAGCTGAACGTATAGTAATAACCGCGCTTGAAGTCGCACGAACCGTCGCCTTCCGCCTTATCGCCCTCTGTGGGATTGGAAGCATATCCGGGTTTAAATACATTGTTATGTACCCAGCAACGCTGTACGGGAACGGTTATATCGTCGCCCTGCCCTTCCATACCTAACGCATCTTCGGGGTAGCGTTCAAACGTTAAGTTGCGCACTTCAAAACTTTCGCCACCGTGCACGCCGTATTCGGACTGTTCGCCTTTGTTTGCAATGAAGTGGAAGCCCCAGCCATAGATGGAAGCATCTTCACCTATTCCCTCTATGGTGAGATTATAGGCGTCCACTATGCGCACCATCCTGCCATTATCACCCTTTTCACCAGGAGCTCCCGTGCCGGCATTGTCGGTTGAGTTATAAGCGGTGAGGCCGTCTATGGCGCTATCCATAGAGCCAGAGATTTCCGCATTTACCTTGCCCATAACTCTTACAACAACAGCACCGTAATCGTCACACGCAGCCTTTATGCCGTATGTATTTATACCGCCGTTCGCCGTACCGGGGTTACCGGTAGTGCTTGTGTTATACATCCTGTTATTGAGGAAGTAACCTATGCTATAAGAAGTTGTATAGGTAGTATTTGTTTGTGTGCTGGTATACTGTTCTCCCTTAGGGTGGAAATACTTGGTTATATCTGCCTTGGTATAGCTGTCTGTCTCTTCGTCGTAGACGTACGCACTATTTGATATATCGTTCTTGTTTGCTTCGGTCAGATATATTACCAGCGCGCCGTCTTTCAACGTGCCGTCGTTTTCGTATGCGCCTATGCCGTTTGCATACATATCGTTCGGCGCGTCGGGGTCGAAGTGGGCGTAACCCGAACGGTCGTAAGCCTCTACTTCTATGTCACCGAGAGTAAAGTTGGTGCCGCCGATAGAGAGGTTGATATCGTAAATGCCTGCCGATACGCCCACTATATCCACGCGGGTTGCACCGTTCACCGTTCTGATAAGTTCGGAGGGCACGGCGGTCACGCTGCTTGAACCTGCCGCGTTGTAGGTCACTTTAAGGTCGGCCGTTACGTCGTCCTGCATTACTACGTACATACTCTCTTCGTATGCGCCGTATTCTTCGACGTTTTCAAGCGCGCCCGTGTTTATCTTGTAGCCGCAATCCGAGCAAGTCTGATTGCCCTGACTGTCGGCCGCGCCAAATGAATGATTTTTGCGCGAGCCGTCCAGTTCGGTTTTGCACATAGTGCACTCTTTCCAATGCTGGGTGCTGTTGCTCTGATACTCATAATCGTGGTCAAGCTGAGCTTCAACGATGTCGCTCTGCTCCACTTCGGTTATGCCTTCGTCCGTAAAGAACTTGTGGCAGTTGTCGCACTCCCAGTATTCGATGTTGCCCGCGTGTTCACAGGTGGCCTCTACCGCCGTATGGTGCGCGAGGTCGTGCGCGCTCATCTTCTGTATGTCGTCCATAGTCACTACCTGCGTGCCGTTCTCGTCAAGGAACAGATTGGAGCAGCCCGAGCAGGTATAATAAGTTACGGGGTTGTTTGCGCAGCCGTCTGTATACTGTTGCCGCGTGAGAGAGTGCTTATGTCCCTCTATATAGCCGCAAACCGAGCAAGCCCCGTCTGCGCCGTTCGTATCGTGGGAAACCTTATCAAGCTGTGTCCCGCAGCCGTTGAGGCAGGCGTGCCAATGCGAGGCATCGTCGTGCGACCACCCGCTTGCAGGGCTGTGCCCCTTTGCAGGGATAACAGTCTGCTCCTGCGTTATAAGCATTGTGCATTGCTCATCGGAATATATGTTTCCGCATTCAGAGCAAGTCCAATATGCTATATTGCCCGGCTCTGTACAAGTAGCCGCCCGATATGCGGTTGCCTCAGCATTTTCCGCACAGGAATGTGGCTGTTGAAATTCAGTCACGGAAAGAGCAGTAAGGCGGAACGACCTTGTTGCCGTAAGCACATACGTGCCGGCAGGCAAATTTTCGTATACCGTTTGCGAAGGAGATTCGCCGTTAGCAAGATTATTGCTTATTATAATCTCGCTTCCCTCAACAGTAGTCCCGTCAGCATTTATGCGCCTTAGAGTAACAATATTGGCGGCGCCTGCGCCGCTCGCACCCGTGAGAGAGAACGAGATTGTATTAGTATATCCGCTGACAATAAAGGTTATAGCGTCTTCCGCACCCTGGGAATTGAATCTGTTGTTGCTCGCTTCCGGACGAACTCCCGCCGCAACGGTAAATATCCCGACCTGTATAGGTTGAGTCGTTCTGTCGCCCGATGACCCTCCGCCAAGATAATTTTGCGAAGTCGTGAGGAAATAGTTCATATCGAACACATACTCCGTTTCGAGCTCTGCGGATGCCGTCACCGTTATTGTCCACTCGCCGTATATGGCAGTGCCGTCTGCGGTTGCCCTTACCACAACTTTTCCTGCTCCCGTAGCAGTTACCACACCTTCGGAAGTAACGGTAGCTATGTCTGAGCCGCTTGAAATGCTCCACGTTACCTGCTGAGAAACACCCGCAGGAAGCACCGTTGCTGTAAGTTTAAGGCTGCCGCCCACCGTAAGGGTGTTGGCCGCCCCGCTGATTTCAACATCCGTCACTACGGGGTCGGGGTCGGTGGCGGGATTTACAGTAACCGTACAGGTTGCGCTCTTATCGCCCGCCTTTGCGGTTATCGTCACTTCGCCTGCCTTAACGCCCGTAACTACGCCGCCAGATACGGTAGCAATCGCTTCGTTGCTCGTGCTCCACGTTACGGTTTTATCCGTAGCGTTGTCGGGCGTTACCGTTGCCGTGAGAGTGACCGTTGCTCCCTCTTCTACCGTTGCGGTTGTTTTATCGAGAGTTATACCTGTAACGACTATCGGGTCGTCGGGGTCTTCCGTACCCTGCTTTGCCGTTACCGTAACCGTGCAGGTTGCGCTCTTATCGCCCGCCTTTGCGGTTATCGTTACTTCGCCTGCTTTGACGCCCGTAACTACGCCGTCCGATACGGTGGCAATCGCTTCGTTGCTCGTGCTCCACGTTACGGTTTTATC
>UMIY01000865.1_pt1 | contig 10944 bp, 9 predicted proteins | sample 1965921 | NCBI WGS metagenome assembly UMIY01 (sample SAMEA4836134, study PRJEB28245) | human gut metagenome | biome: gut microbiome; material: fecal sample | place: Denmark | collected 2008
CCGCCGACCGCGCCGTGCCCGGGCACTGGGAGGGCGACCTGGTGGTGGGCTCGGGCGGCCGGAGCTGCCTCGTGACGCTCGTGGAGCGCAGGACGCGCTTCCTGGTCGCCAGGAGGCTGCCCGGCCACGAGTCGAGGACCGTCGTGGACCTGCTCGTCGAGATGGTCGCGTCGGTGCCCGACGGCGTGCGCGACGCGCTGCTCTCCACCCTCACACGGGACCAGGGGGGTCGAGATGGCCGAGCACGCCCGCTTCACCGAGGCGACGGGCTTCAGGGTCTACTTCTGCGACCCGCACTCGCCCTGGCAGCGGGGCACCAACGAGAACGCCAACGGGCTGCTCGGGCAGTTCTTCCCGAAGGGCACCGAGTTCGCGGACGTGACCGACGGGGAGGTCCGCGAGGCGCAGGACCTGCTCAACGGGAGGCCGCGGGAGACCCTGGGGTGGAGGACGCCGGCGGAGGCGCTGGCGGAGGAGCTTGCGAAGGCCGGTGCAATGGTCGCCTGACTCCGCCGAGCGTCGGATTGCCACAACCCCCATTTCGACAACGCGAAGCGACCCGCCGCCGAGCGTCGGATTGCCATGACCCCTAAAACCGCAACGCCCTGAGAAGGGCGGCGGGTCTGACCCTCGTCGTGATTGCCACAACCCCCTTTTCCACAACGCGAACGCGCGGGCAGAGCCGCCGAGAAGAACGCGAAGCACGTTCCTGGAACACGGCGCAGGTTCTTCTCGGCGCCCCGTCCCGCAAGTCCTCTGCCCCGCCCCGTTAGCGTGGGAGCCTCGACTCGTGCTCGCGCTTGAGGGCCTTCAGCCGCTCGAGCCGCTCCATGGCCTCGCCATCCATCCGGCCCGCCACGGCAACGACGAGCGCGTCGAGCAGCGCGACCGCACTCGCCATGGAGTGGTAGCCGCGAGGCTCGCCGCGGTAGGCGATGAGCTCGACGTCCACGGAAACCCTCGAGCCAATGTGACGCCTGCCCGTGACGAGCACCGAGACCGCTCCCACGCTTCGGGCGTACGCCAGCGCAATCTCGACCTCGGCCGGCACGCGCTGGAACCCAAAGGCCACGATCGCGCTCTGCGCATCCGCGTGCACGAGCCCTTCCATGGCATCAGACCCCGCGGCGAGGACGATCACCTCCTTGCCAAAGCGAGACAGCCTGAAGCGAAGCAGCTCAGCGAGCGATCCGGCAGCGCCCTTTCCCAGAAGCAGCACGCGTCGCGCCCCGGAGAGCGCATCCACGGCACGTGAGAACGCATCGTCATCAAGCCCGTCAATGGTCCTCCCTATGTTCTCGAGCTGCCCCTCGAGAAAGGCGCGCGCGGACCCAGAGCCCTCGAGGCTCGTGCGGATCTTCTCGGCAGGGCCCACGGTCGCCGAGGCGACGGCGGCCTTGAGCTCCTTGAAGTCCCGGAAGCCCGCATGGCGCGCAAAGCGGGACACCGTCGCGTCGGAGACGCCGAGACGGGCCGAGACCTGCTGGATCGACATGACGAGAAACTCGGCCGGGCACATGGTGACGAAGTCGATGATGAGGTGCTCCGCGTCGGTATAGTTCACGTTGTCCCGGAAGAGCGACTCAGGTGCCACGCCGACCCCCTAGAGCGCCTGACCGGCAAGGATCGTGGCCACGTAGTCGCCCCCGAGACGGTCGATCTCCTTGAGGGCGCGCTTGAGGTAGCCCGCGGTCTTCACGCGGAATGCCGCGTCATCGGCGAGGACAATCTCGTACGCCCCTGCCTCGACCTGCGCAAAGAGGTCGTCAAAAGTCGTGCAGCGACGCGCCACGCGCGTGACGACGCAGCCGTACTGGAAGGCCTGGTGCGTGTCGCTTCCCGAGACCACGGGGATGCCCAGGCGCTCTCCCAGCGCAAAGGTGAGGCGCTCGGAGCGCTCGCGGTCTCGTGCGAGGTCCTTCCCGTTGAGGTCGATAAAGTCAAACTCCGCGAGCTGCTCGTCGGGGAGCTCGGGAAGGTGGCCGGGCGCACGGAAGGGATGACCGGCCCCCAGGCGCAGCCCGCGACGATGCATCTCGTGGGCAAGCTCGCCAAAGGGCAGGAAGTGCCCCCTGGCCTTGTGGGGCTCGAGCCAGGCGTTGAGATCGAGGACGTCCTCCATGGGGCCGAGCGCAAGCGTATGGCCGCCCTCGGCCACGTCGATCTCCATCCCCGGGAAGACGAGCAGCCCGTTCACGTCATAGGCGTCGCCAATCCGGGGAAAGCGACGGGCGATGTCCGCATAGACATCGTGAAAGCCCTGGGTGTTGAAGTGCTCCGTGAGACACAGGGCATCGAGCCCCGCGCTTATCGCCTCGTTGAAGAGCCAGTCCGTGTAGTCGGGCGAGAAGGCGAGGTACTTTGCCAGCTTGCCATGCGTGTGAAAGTCGATGTCCATCTAGAGACCCACAATCCGAGAGATGACGAGGCACAGGACGACCCACGCGGCAGAGAGCGCCACGAAAGCGGCCTCGCGTCTGCCCGCATGGAGGGAGGAGAGCTTGATCTTGAGAACCTTGAGGTTGGTCGAGGCGTAGCGATACCCCTTGAGCTCGAGCGCCTCGACCGTCGTGCGTGAGCGCTTGGCGGTGTTGAGCATGAGCGGGTAGAACGACTGAACGATGATCTTCACCTGGTAGATCAGCCAGCGGACCTTTCCGCCCAGGGTGTCGTGGGCCGGGGCGCGCCCCCGCAGGCGGTAGGAGAGCAGAATGTTCTGCAGCTCCTCCATGAGGATGGGCAGCACGCGATAGGCAAAGGCGATCGAGAAGGACAGGCGCTCGGGCACACCGAACCACAGCAGGCCGTTGGAGAGCTTGTCGGGGTCGAGTCCCGAAAAGACCGTGATGCTCGCGAGCGAGCACGTGGCCACCTTGAGCGTCAGCACCAGCAGCGGCACGAGCGTCTCGAGGCTGCCGCCAAAGAGCAGCGACACGACGAACGTGTAACCGGTCTGCGAGAACACCCCCAGCGCAAAGACGAAGAGCACCAGCGGGGCCACGCGGGCGACGCGCGTGGTGACCACCGTCAGGACGAAGATGCCGAGCAGCACGACGACGTCGTTCAGGAACCACGGCACGACGCCGAAGAAGAGGTACCACAGCAGGAGCACCCGCGGGTCGAGCCTCGCGATGGGTGTGTCGTCGTTTCCGTAGGCGTTCTTGAGCACCTGGTCACGCAGAAAGTCGATGGAGACCTTGTCTAGGACGCTCTCGGATATCTTCTCGATCATGCGCACATCTCCTCAACCACGTTCTTCTCGCCCCGAGCGGCCTCCCATGCCGGGAAGCAGGCGAGAAACTCCTCGAGCGTGTAGCAGGCGGCGCGACAGTCGAGCGCGCGCCCCATCTGAAAGATCTCCGGCGGGCGGATGCCCGAGCGCGCGACCACCCCCTCGTCCATGAAGACCTCGTCGGGGGCGGCGTCGCCGATGACCTCTCCGTCAGTGAGCACGATGACGCGCTCGGCGAACTGGCAGACGAGCTGCATGTCATGCGTCGCGATGACGACCGTGTCCGTGACGCCCCGAAGGTCCGAGACGAGCTGGATGATCTCCTGCCGCGTACCGATGTCGAGGTTGGCGGTGGGCTCGTCGAGCAGAAGGATCGGCGGGTCGAGCGCAATGCCCACGGCGAGAGATGCGCGGCGCATCTGGCCTCCCGAGAGCAGACGTCCGTCGCGCTCGGCGAGCTCGGTGAGACGGAATCGCTCGAGCAGGGAGCTCGCGCGCTCTGCCGCGTCCTCGATTCCGCGCGCCCTCATGGCAAACTCGACATCCGCACGAACGGAGTCCTTGATGAACATCTGCTCGGGGTTCTGGTAGACGATGCTGACCTTCTCGGACAGCTCATCCGGGCTGATGCCGCGCGTACTGGTGCCGCCAACGAGGACCTCGCCCGCCTGCGGCTTGATGAGGCCGCACATGAGCTTCATGAGCGTGGACTTGCCCGCCCCGTTGGCACCCACGAGCGCGACCTTCTCGCCCTGGCGGATATCCAGGTCGAGGTCACGAAACACCTGGCGGGGAGCCCCCTTGACGCTGCGGTAGCTCACGTCGACGCCCCTAAACGAGACGACGGGCTGCGCGGCGGACGCCGGGGCGTGCCCACGCTCCCGCGCGACGAAGGGGACGCCCCAAAACGCCGTGGCGCCCTCGTCAACGGTGGTGGGCAGTGGGGCGCCCTCGGGAAGCGCGCCCACGCGGACGAGCTCGCAGGCGGCAAGCGCGATCTGTGGCGGGTGAACGTCGCTCGCGGAAAGGTCGTCGATGCGGCGCAGCGCCTCGCGCGCCGGGAGCTTCCAGGCGATGGCGCCGTCAGCCATGAGACAGGCGGTCTTGCAGTACTCGGCGATGAAGTCGGTGTGGTGCTCGATGACGATGATCGTCTTGCCATACTTCTCGTTGAGCTCGCGCAGCACCTCGTAGGTTCGCTCGGCGTGGTAGGGGTCGAGCTGGGCGACGGGCTCGTCGAGCACGATCACGTCTGGCTCGAGCGCGATGGCGCCCGCGAGCGCGAGCAGGTGCTTCTGACCTCCCGAGAGCTGCCAGATGTAGGAGTCCGCGCGGTCCGCGAGGCCGCAAAGCTCGAGCGCGCGCATCCCTCGCTCGACATAGTCCTCGCAAGCGAAGTTGAGGCACGAGAAGGACGCCTCGTCGATGACGGTGGGGCGCACGAGCTGATTCTCGAAGTCCTGATAGACGTAGCCGATGCGCTGGGCGAGCTCGCCGATCTGGGAGGTCGCCGCATCGACGCCCGCCACGGTGACCTCACCCTCGAGGTCCCCGACGATGAACTGCGGAATGAGCCCGTTCATCGTCTTGCACAGCGTCGACTTGCCGCACCCGTTTGCTCCCATGATGGCGAGAAAGTCCCCCTCCGCCACGTCGAGGTTCACGTGGCGGAGGGTGGGCGCGGCCGCGCCAGGATAGGTGAAGGTGACGTCTCTAAGCGTGACTGCTGACACGTTCTTCTCCCTACGCGGCCTTGAGCTGGGCGCTGCGGTGCGCCCAGAAGCCCGCGACGACGGCGACCACCGCGGCCACCGCGATGCCGGCAAAGATTGCACCCTCGGACTTGGCCCACTCAGCCTCCCACTCGATGAGGGAGAAGCCGGCCTCCGCGAAGCATGCCACGGCGGCAGCGATGGCGAAGCACGCGACGGCGATCGCCACGAGCTTGGCAGAAGGAGCGCCGGGGGCGTTCTCGGCAGTGCGGGGCCTCATGCCGAGCAGCGGCTCGATCTTGCCGTACAGACGCGGAACGAGGAACATCGTGGGAAGCATGCAGAACAGGATTCCCGAGAAGAGCAGGTCGTTCACCGCGGAGAAGCCCTCGGTGAAGAAGACGGACTCGGGGAGGCCGGGTACGGCCTCGAACTCCTCGACGGCAAAGACGACCTTGCAGATGTCAACGCCGGCGCTCATGACAAGCTGCAGCGCGGTGCACCCGAGGGAGACGAGCGCGATGGACTTCATATCGCGCGGGTCCTTCACCAGGGTGCCGGCAATGAAGACGGCAATGGTGACGGTCAGGAACTTCTCGAGCTCCCCGATGCCGCCGAACTGCCCGAGCATGATCTCCGAGAAGACGAGCTCTCCCGTTGCGGCGCCGAGGGCGGCGGAAAGAGGGTCGAAGAGCATGGCGATGGTGAGCGGGATGAACAGGAAGAACTCGACGGAGAACTCGACGACGCCGACCTGAACGGACGGGATGAGCTCCGAGATGAGCGTGGCGAGACCGTAGAGCGACATCGAGAGAACAAAGGTCATGAGCTTTTGGGACTGGGTGTAGCTTACCTTCGCTGCAGACATTGGCTTCCTCTCCTCAATTGCTTATCTATGCCGGCGCTTGGCACGATAACGAGGAGAAACCCCTGCTAGCGTCAGTCATCTGTAATATGAAAATAAGCTTTCGCATCCTCCGTCCGTGAAAATTATCGCGACACGAACGGGCTCCGACCCCCCTACGGGCGACGAAGCGAGAAAACGCCCTCGGGACCGCCTTACCCAACGGTTACATCCGGCCGAACGGGCCTGTCACCCTTGTCGCCCCTTCGGGCTTGTTGCCCTTGCCGCCCCTGTTGCCCTTGTTGCCCTTGTTGCCCTTCTCGCCTTTGTCGCCCCTCTCCCCCTTTCGGGCTTGCCGCCCTTCTCCCCGCACGCGCGAGTTGAGGAATCGGGGGTTGTGGCAATCCGCCGAGGCCCCAAGGTGCAACTACCCCGTTTTCTTAAGCGCGCGGGCGAGAGCGCCCCCCTTCGAGCGAGCTGCGTCCGCGAGACGCAAGACGGCCCCGGTGCCGCAGGGGCTCCGGGGCCGTGTCGTGGCGCTTTATCCGGCAGGGGCGCTAGCGGTAGGTGACGCTGTGCTGGGAGTCCTTGACGACGACGTCGTGGGCGCCGCCCTCGACGATGGAGGTCGAGCTCACGAGCGTCAGGCGCGCCTTCTGCTGCAGCTCCTTGATCGTCTTTGCGCCGCAGTTGCACATCGTGGACTTGATCTTGTAGAGCGTGTTGCGCACGCCCTCGCGCAGGGAGCCGGCGTAGGGGACGTAGGAGTCCACGCCCTCAACGAAGCCGAGCTTGGAGGCGCCGCCCTGGTCGTAGCGCTGCCAGTTGCGGGCGCGCGCGGAGCCCTCGCCCCAGTACTCTTTCATGTACTGGCCGTTGACGTTCACGCGCTCGGTGGGGCTCTCGTCGAAGCGGGCGAAGTAGCGACCGAGCATCATGAAGTCGGCGCCCATCGCCAGGGCGAGCGTCATGTGGTAGTCGTAGACGATGCCGCCGTCGGAGCAGACGGGGACGTAGACGCCCGTCTCCTCGAAGTACTCGTCGCGGGCGCGGCAGACGTCGATCACGGCAGAGGCCTGGCCGCGGCCGATGCCCTTGGTCTCGCGCGTGATGCAGATCGAGCCGCCGCCGATGCCCACCTTCACGAAGTCGGCGCCGCAGTCGGCGAGGAAGCGGAAGCCGTCGGCGTCGACGACGTTGCCGGCACCGACCTTGACCGAGTCGCCGTAGTTGGCGCGAATCCACTCAATCGTGCGCTTCTGCCACTCGGAGAAGCCCTCGGAGGAGTCGATGCACAGCACGTCGGCGCCCGCGTCCACGAGCAGCGGCACGCGCTCGGCGTAGTCGCGCGTGTTGATGCCGGCGCCCACCATGTAGCGCTTGTTGGCGTCGAGCAGCTCGTCGGGGTTGGACTTGTGCTGGTCGTAGTCCTTGCGGAAGACGATGCCCATGAGGTGGTCGTTGTCGTCCACGACGGGGAGGGCGTTGAGCTTGTTCTCCCAGATGACGTCGTTGGCGCGCTTGAGCGTGATGTCCTTGTCGCCCACGATGAGCTTCTCGCGCGGGGTCATGAACTCGGCGACCCTCTTCTGGTGGTCGTCACGGGTGGGACGGTAGTCGCGACTGGTCACGATGCCGAGGAGCTTGCCGCGGGAGGACCCGTCGTCGGTGACGGGCATGGTGGAGTGCCCGGTGCGCTCCTTGAGCTCGATGACCTGCTCCATCGTCATGTCGGGCGTGAGGGTGGAGTCGGACTCGACGAAGCCCGCCTTGTGGTCCTTGACGGCCTTGACCATGGCAGCCTCGGCCTCGGGGGTCTGGTTGCCGTAGACGAAGGCCAGGCCGCCCTCGATGGCGAGTGCGACGCCCATGTCGACGCCCGAGACGGACTGCATGATGGCGGAGACCATCGGGATGTTGAGCGAGAGCGCGGGCTCCTCGCCGCGACGGAACTTCACGAGCGGCGTCCTGAGCGAGACGTTGGCGGGGACGTTCTCCGCCGAGGAGTATCCGGGAACGAGCAGGTACTCGGAAAAGGTGTGTGACTCCCCCTCGAAGAACGTTGCCATGCGTCGGCTCCTTTCCCCGCCCGCGGCGGTGTCGTCTGAGTTCACGCCATTGTAGCATCCGCTCACGGGTTTCCAGGCGCCGTCCGCCGATGCCCCGGGGCGTCACAACGAGGCGCGGCCCCTCCTAGGCGTCCTGGACGACGTCGCTCAGGTCGACGGCGATGTCGTGCTTGGTGGGAATCCACTCCACCTTCTTGAACAGCGCGGCGACGGTGATGGGGATGTAGGTCATCATGAAGATCGGGAACGTGAAGAGGTTGGTGACCACGCGCCAGCGCTTCTTGGCGTGGATGTGGGAGCGCTCGGAGACGGTCGTGATGAGCGCGAGCAGGAAGAACGTCACGTACAGCGAGACAAAGGTCATGATCAGCGACCCCGTGCACATGTCGAGCTCCGCCTGGGTGGCGAAGAATCCGTGGGAGAGCGAGCCTATGACAAGGTAGGTGGCGTTGACCGAGAAGGAGAGCAGGGTCAGGATCATCCCGGGCGCGATGGTCATCAGCATGTCGTAGCTCGCGAACTGGCCCCGGGTGATGCCCTTGGCCAGGTCGCGACCATAGCTGAAGAACACCTGGTAGAAGCCCTTGGTCCAGCGCATGCGCTGCGTCCAGGAGGCCTTGAGGGTGATGGGCTGCTCGTCGAAGAACTCGGCGGGCGCGTACCCGATCTGCACGTTGTTGGCGCAGCAGAAGGTGGAGAACTGGATGTCCTCGGTCAGGGTGTGGAAGTCCCACCCGTGCATGCCGCGAACGATGCGCTCCGACACCATCCAGCCCGAGCCGGAGATGGCGCAGCTCGTGCCCGACATCATGCGCGCGTTGTTGAGGAACTTCGCCTCGCGGATGAACCATATGGCGTAGGCAGAGCTGATCCAGCTCGAGTCGAAGTTCTTAGAGTTGCGGTAGCCCGTACAGACGAGATAGCCCGCATCGAAGGCACGATTCATGACGGAGAGGTAGTCCGGGGCGACGAGGTTGTCGGCGTCCATGACGACGAAGGCCTCGTAGGCGCCGTCATAGTCGTTGAGGATGCGGTCGAAGGCATAGTCGAGCGCCCAGCTCTTGCCGCGTCGTGCGAGGTCGTTGCGGTCCCAGACGGTGGCGCCCGCCGCCTCCGCCACGGCGTGGGTGTCGTCGGTGCAGGCGTCGCAGACCACGAAGACGTCCATGAGCTCACGCGGGTAGTCCTGGGCAAAGATTGACTCGACGAGGTTGCCGATGACCGCCTCCTCGTTGTGGGCGGCGATGACGAAGGCGTAGCTGTGCAGACGCTTTGCCTCAGGCAGGCGGACCGTGCCCTGCACGAGGGCGCGAATCATGAAGACCGCCTGGTAAAGATAGGCAAAGGTGAAGAATACCCAGATAAGGAAGTTGAAGAAGACGATCGGCGTGATGCCGAACTGATTGAACTCCATCTCACCCCTCGCGGCGCGCGACTCGACCGGACGGGACCAGGAGCGGGCAGATGCCCTCGCCCGCCGGGGTCCGGCCCATGGACCTTTCGCCCAGCGATTCTAGTACATCGAGCAGGTCGTCCGGGAGCGTGTCGGCAAGCTCCACCGTCTCTCCCGTTGCGGGATGCTCGAAGCGGATGTGCCAGGAGTGCAGGAACTGACGCGCGAGACCGAGGTTCTGACGCAGGTCGCCACGGCCGTAGAGGGGGTCGCCCACGAGCGGGTGGCCCACGTGGCGCAGGTGGACGCGAATCTGATGGGTGCGTCCCGTGTAGAGATGGCACTCGATGAGCGTGTAGCCGTCGTCGCGCGGGCCCGCCTCGAAGCGCTCGAGCACCCGGAAGGTGGTGATCGCCTCCCGCGCGCCGGGGGCGTCGGACACGGCCATGCGCAGGCGGTCGCGGGTCGACCGGGCGATACCCGTCTCGATCGTGCCCTCGTCGTGGGCGATCGGGCCGTGGACGAGCGTGACGTAGCGGCGGTCGAGCACGCGTAGGCGGATGAGGTCCTGAAGCGCCCTCTGGGTGTCGTCGTCCTTGGCGGCGACCATGAGGCCCGAGGTGTCCATGTCGAGGCGGTGCACGATGCCGGGCCGCTCCTCGCCCTGGAGCATGCCGAGACGGGAGTAGCCGCAGTGCGCGACGAGCGCGTTGGCGAGCGTGTCGTCCACATGGCCGGGGCTCGGGTGGCAGACGAGACCGGCCTGCTTGGAGAGCACGATGAGGTGGTCGTCCTCAAAGCGGATGTCGAGCGTGATGTAGGGGTTGGGCGCGAGCGGCCCGCCGACTGCCTCCGGCTCCTCCACCGTGGCACGGACGCGGTCCCCGAGCAGCACCCTCTCGGACTTTGACGTCGCCGGGGTCTCGTTGATCGTGACGGCGCCGTCCTCGACGAGGCGCGCGCAGGCCGAGCGGGAGGGCATGCCGGGGGCGGCGGCGAGGAACGTGTCGAGTCGCATGCCGTCGAACTCGGGCTCCACGAGCAGGTTCACGATTCGGCTCGGCATTCTCCCCCTCCCTCGCGCGACGGCGACGTCTCTTGTGGTGCGCCATCGTACCACGTCGAGCGCATCGCGCGTTATCTGGGTACTTTTTCGGGGGGCGTTCGAGTACTCGAACGCGAATCCTCAACGTATCCGCAGGTAGCCTCAGTGTGACTTTTGTCGATACTGGCGGGATTCGCAAAAAAGTACCCAGATAATGACAAATCCACGAATCAGGGCGTCCGAACGCAGCGCGGCGGGGAGCCCTGGCCGCGGATAGGCCTGTGCTTGATCTTGGGTTTAGGCTCGGCATTCCGGGCCAAGGGGAGCCCTGCCGCATTGCATGGAACTGTTGCCTGTGACTGCGCGAATGATGGCGCGCGTCGGGCGGCGACGGAGAACCCAAACCCTCCGGCGAGACGGGCAGAACGGGACGAAGCGGCGGGGCAGCCTCGCTACCTCCCCGCCGCAGAACGCTCGCGCGCGGCGTCCCAGCGCCACCACAGGACGAGCGCGACGATCACACCGCAGGTCACGAAGATGTCCGCAACGTTGAAGATCGCGAAGTCCATGAACGTTGTCATGAAGAAGTCGGTGACGGCGCCGAGCGCCACGCGGTCGATCGCGTTGCCGATGCCGCCGCCGACGACGG
>UMIY01004654.1_pt1 | contig 10935 bp, 1 predicted proteins | sample 1965921 | NCBI WGS metagenome assembly UMIY01 (sample SAMEA4836134, study PRJEB28245) | human gut metagenome | biome: gut microbiome; material: fecal sample | place: Denmark | collected 2008
GCTTATGAGCGATAACCAGGCACGTGCATGGGCAACCGTATCCGCACTTGCAGAAACCGGCATTGAAATGGCGAACGTGGAAAGCGTTATTGGAATACTCGGAAGTGAACCAGGTACAAAAGCAGCGGCAAACATTGTACGTGACATTGTGCGCCGTGGCGCAGATAGTGCATCGGCTAAAGCGCAGCTTAAAGACTGGCTTATTAATAATGCCCGTAATATGGGCGTGGTAGCATTATCGGAAAGCGCGGAAGAAGGCGTGCAAAACGCTGTAAGCATGGGCATAAATACCATGGCGGCGAAAGCAAACCCCGGCGGCAATATACCCAGCTATTCGGCGGTGGAAATGGCGCAGGGGGCAATGGAAGGCGCGTGGCAGGCATTGCCTGCATCCATTGGCTTTGGCGCTATGGCGGCGGCCGGTAGTAATTTAAAATATGTGCGTAAGGTAGCAACGGCTGCAAATGAAGGGCGTGAATATGTAGAAAACGCGCGTAAAAATGAAGCCGGTATTACCATGGTAGATAACCTTTTAAATAATAAGGCCGCAAACAAACTGGCAAAAGAGCAGCCGGAAGTATATAAAAACATTATTAAAAATACCCTTGAAGGAACTGGTGCAGAAAATGTATATGTAGATACAGAACTGCTTTTACAGCAGGATGGCGGGGTACAAATACTTAATCAGTTGGCGGCGGCCGCAGGTATTGAAGGGCAGGCTTTGCAGGATGTTATCGAAACCAAAGCTGATATTGCTGTACCGGTGCAGGAATATGTAAATATTGACGGTGCGCAGGAACTGCATGATAAGCTGCGCGATTTGATTAGCTTTGCCGTGGGCGCAGATTGCTTTGCCCGCACGCGCAGGATTGCGCAGCAAATGAAAAAGACTTATGATAAAATGATTGCCGGCGAGATGGAACGTGCGCTGCAAAACGTGCATAATCTTGTAGAGGCAAATTTTGAAGAAGGCCCGCAGCGTGATATGGCTGAGTTTATACTTGGCCAATATGAAGACCCGATGGAAGGAATTAAAGAATACCGGGCAGAACGCCAGCGGGAACTTGACGAAATGCTGGAACCGGTACTTGCAACAATGCGTGAGGGCATGGGGCAGGGCGTTGCCATGCTTAAAGACGAAGAAACGGGCCATTATTACCGTATGAGCAATAATGACCCGTGGTATAGCAAATATTATGCCGAAAATAAAAAGGCGCCGTCGCAGTCTGAAATGAAACAGATTGCCGAAGACATTTTAACCGGCAACAATTATTACGGCGTGCCGGGATTTGAATTTAGAGATGCAGAATCTATGGAATATGCCGAAGCCAACCGCGCGCAGATTGAAAGCATCCGCAGTGAACTTGCCACGCTTGACGCTATTGAAGAAAAAATCGGCAATATCAGTAAAGGCGAACTGGCGGCGACGGAAGGGTTAACGCCAGAAGGCATCAGAGTATATAACAGAGTTATCGAAGCATTAAAAGGCGCATCTTCCAAAGCCGTGCGCAAACAGGAAGCAATGGGCGCGCTTTTAACCGCGCATCACGCTGAAAGATACGCCGAAGCAATGCGCCGCGCCGGATACAAGAATTACACGGCAGAGGATTATTTAAACCGCATACGGTTCGAAGTCAACGGCAATAATGCTACAAGCGGCAGATTCAACCAGGCGGCGGTGTATGATTGGCCGCAAAAAGCAGCTTTAAACACAATGACTATTAAAGGCGATGAATTTGGCGAATACCAAAATCTGCGTGAACTGCGCAAATCAGCAAAGCAATTTTACAAAGAAACTTTGCAAGGCACTACTGCCTACAATTCCCTTATTGGCGAGGTACGGTTAAATAAAGGGTTCCCGGAAAAAGAACTTCTTTTCAGTAAAACCGGTTTAAATGAAATGATGCATTATGGCGCTAAAGCCGAAAAAATGCTTTGTGTAAAATACCTTAAAGAACTAATAGAAAATTCGCAACATTTAACCGAACAAGGAAGCGTAAAGGAAAAACACGCTGGGGAACACTTCTATTACTTACATTCCAGAATCATGCTAAATAATGTGCCGCATTATGTAACGGTAAGTATAAAAGAAGACAGAAACGGGGACTTAATATATTACAATCATAATGTTTATAATGAAAATGAGTATTATGAGCAGTATAAAAAAATAGAAGATGCTAAAAATGCAACTCCAAAACCCGGCGGTTCAAGCACCGGGGGAGAGGTGCAACAAGCATCTTCCTTTAATAATATTATAACAGAAAATGGCGAAGTTTACAATCAATCTGCATACCACGGCACGCCGCATAGCTTTGAACGTTTCGACCTTGGTGCTATCGGCACAGGCGAGGGCAACCAGGCACATGGCTGGGGACTATACTTTGCAGCAGATAAGAAAATAGCGGACGAGCGTTATAGAAAGCGTTTGACTAATGACCAATACGTTATAGAAACAGATGAAGCAACATATTATTTTGATATTGAAAAACAAGATTGGGTAGATAAAAAAACAGGGCAGCCAGTTGGCGGAATGAGTACGCCTTTGGGCCATGCCGTTTGGGAAATTGGCTTTAGAGAAGGAAACGTACAAGCTGCATTGAAAGCCTTGAAAGGACAGCGCGATGCACTTATAGAAGAAAATGACAGCAGCAATGCCCAAAGATTGGATTTTCTAATACGTACAATTAAACTACTTGAAGAAAAGAAGTTTAATTACAGGAAAGATAATGGGTCATTGTTTGAAGTTGATATTCCTGAAAATGATGTATTACTTGATGAAGATAAACCTCTTAATGAACAACCTTTATCCGTGCGTAAAGCAATTTTAGAATATTATAAATCTCGCCCGGATAACTATGTTACAGAAGGTATAACCATTGATGACCTTGACAGTCAGAAAGGCGGACAATTCTACAAGGATGTAGTATTTCAAATGCAGTCAGAAGGTGCTGAAAATCCACAAAAAGCTGCTTCTGAACTTTTAAACGAATATGGTATTAAAGGTATTACTTATGATGGCGCTCGTGATGGCCGCTGCTTTGTAGTATTCGATGACAAGGCAATCAGTATTATCAACCGCTATAACCAATCGGTAGGTATTCATGCCCGTACTGCCAATAGGGAACTGCTGAACGAGGCGCAGGCCATGGCGGCGGAAGGCAAAATGCAAAGGGAAATTTATGAAAAAACTGGCTGGCGGCGTGGTGCTGACGGTAAGTGGCGTTTTGAAATACCTGACAACCTTGATAAGATTGATATTAAAAAGCTGCAAAGCACGAAACAGTTTTTTACGCTCGGTGAAATTTACGATAACGAAAAGTTATATGAAGCGTATCCGTTTTTGCGTGAAGTAACAATACAAAAAGAAAAATTAGATGGCAACCGGTTAGGATATTCGGAAGGTGATTACTTAATTGTAATTGATAATGACGTAGATGAATGGTTTACTCCGGGAACAATCATACATGAATTGCAGCATATAATACAAAACTATGAGGGCTTTGCCAGCGGCGGCAATACGCGGCAGGTAAGAACTTTGGTGAATGAGGCAATACGCAAAAAAACAGAAGAAGCACGCAGCCTTGCGCCGCACGCAACAATGTATTATAACCGTCGCCGTGAATATGAAATGGCAATGATAATGGGTGACGAAGCGCGCATGAAAGAACTGGAAGGTCCCATTAAAAAGCTGGAACAGGAAATACCCAATAAAGCACGCCGCGATAGAATATATAGACTGTTTAGCGAAGCCGACAAACTTTTAAAAAATGCTAATAAAATGAATGATAGACAGTTATATATGAACTTATACGGCGAAAAAGAAGCACGGGCAGCGGAAGAAAAAGCAAAAATTTCTACTCGGATGGAACGTAATCGCCAAAAAGGAAATACTCAATATGATGAAATTTTACGTGACTATACAGAACGTCTGCCGGAAGAATTACAGCCTGTTGCCAAAGAATACGTTGATTTAATTAAACGGCCATTGGCTGAAAGAGATTTTGACAGGGAAACAGAAATTGAAGAAAAATTACTGGATAATGAAATTGCCAGCGAGTTTTATAACAAAATAAGTGATAGCCAGTGGGAAGCAGCAGGCACAGGAGAATTACAAAAAGAATATAATGAAACTGTATTTTTACCGGAAAAAGCAGATGCAGTAGTTATTTTCAATGATAACCTTGTTGCAAGTTACAGCGTGGCAGAACCGCAAGTACAAGGGCAAACTGCTATATTGGATAACGGCAAGCGTATTATTTACCTTTATGAAAATGCTGACCAAAGCACCTTTATGCACGAGATGGCACATATCTTTTTTGCTGATATGCGGGAACTTGCGGAAATGGAAAATGCGCCGGCACAAATAAAACGTGACTGGCAGACACTGCAAGACTGGACAGCGTGGAATGACAGCCAGATTAACGAGTATATCGGCACAGCAGTATATAATGAATTTAATCAGCGCGACAAAGAGATACGCGCGGCGCAGGAAAAAGGCTATACCTACCGCGGCGGCGAGCGCATTGAACTGGGCACTTTGTTGGAAGAATGGCGGCAGGAACGTTTTGCCCGAGGCTTTGAAGAATATCTGCGCAAAGGCAAAGCACCGAAAGAATCGCTGAAAGGCGTGTTTACCCGTTTTAAAAACTGGCTGCTGAAAATTTATAAAGACATTAAAACCATCGGCGCTGAACCTTCAAAAGAGGTAAAAGCTGTAATGGACAGAATGCTTGCAACGCAGGAAGAAATCGACGCTGTAATGCAGAAAGAGGATATTGACGCTTTTAGAAAAGCAGGCGGGTTTAAATACCTATCCGGCACAAGCGCTGAAATGTGGCAAAAAATTTATGATGATATTCATAAAGACGCTTACAGCAAAGTAATTAAAGTGGCCATGCAGGATTTAACGGAGCAGGGGCAAAAGGAACGCGAACAAAAAATAGCAGATGAACGCGCCGCTGCCCGTGAGAGGATAAGCCAGGAACCGGTGTTTATTGTTTGGCAATACCTGCAAAATAACCCGCAGCTGGATAAAGAAGCCGCTGCACAGCAGATTGGCAACATGACGGCAGAACAGTATGATTTTGAACTGAACGAGCGCGGCGGCAGTCTTGACGCGGCGGTGGATAATTACATGCGAGCATACGAAAGGGAACTGGATGCGGCCGCACCGGATAAAGCCGAACTTGCACGCCGTGCCGAAGAAGCGGTTGATACGAGTTATTATAAAAAGTTGTTAACCGCCTATGAACTGGAAGCACTTGATAAGAGTGTGCAGGCAGAACAAAAAGCAAGCCGCAAAATAAACGATACAGCCGATGCCGGAGCAGCGCAGGCAATTAACCGGTTAGACCGTGAACGTGCAAAGCGTGAAGGTTACGAAGAAGAAATTAAACGCCTGCGCGAACAGCGCGGCGAAGAACGCAAGCAGCAAAGGGCACTGCGTGATGTAGCGGTGGGCAACGTGGACACCATCCGCGAATACGCAGAACGTAAAATAAGCACGCTGCATGTAATGGAAGCAGCCAACCCTGTAATGTGGAAAAAATTATCACGCCAAAAAGCCAGGGAAACAGAAGAAGCAATCGCCAAAAATGATTGGGAAACTGCGCGTAAAGCAAAAAAAGAACAGTTAGTTTATGATGTAATGACTGACCTTGCGACAGGCAACAAAAAGTTTGTAGATAAAGCGGTATCGACAATGAAACGCAGGGCAGATATTATAAGGCGCGATAAAAACCTTTCGGCGTATGACAGGTACGTATATAATCATTTGCTGTATGTATTTGGGATGGCCAAAAGAGATGCGCCGATGCCGCCGGAGCAACCGAATTTTCTTGACCTGCTTGCCGGTTACGAAAATAATTTAGAATTGAGTTTTGTTGATGCGGAAGGGAATATTACTTTGCCGGACTGGCTTTTAAATGCCGCAACGGCAACAAGGCCGCGCGATAAAGGCTATATAGATTTGACCGTTGACGGGTTTAAAACCTTTAAGGATTTAATGGACAATATTTATACCGTTGGGCGCGAAGCTAAAATGGCCAAAGCCGTAACAGATAGGGACGGTAAAAAAATTGATTTAGACGAAGCCGCGGCGGAGATAGTTACAACCGTTATTGACACGGCTTTTAAAAAGAAAACTGCCGACAGAAAATTCGGCAACGAAAGCGTAATTGAAAAATCAGCACGTCTTGCCGAAGAAGCGAGCATGAACCTTATTAAGCCGGAAACCATTTTACAGGCCATGGGCGATACTGCAATGCGTTACATTTATGACCCGATGCGCGAAGCCGCAAATACCGAAATGCGTATGAATGAAACACTGCGGCAGCAGCAGGCAGATATTTTTGCAGCATACCATGACGGCAAGGTAGCAAAATACTTGGCGCAAGGGATGGGCGAGAAGGAAGCACGCGCAGCGGCAGAAAAAGAATTAAATGAAATGGGTAGCAAAAAGCAGTACAGTATCGGTAAAGAAAACATTACCAAAGAAAACCTGCTTGCCATTGCATTAAACTGGGGTACGGATATTAACCGCAAACGTGTTGTAGACGGATACCAGGTAAGCTACGGCTTTATTGAATACGCACTGCGTCAGCTTGACGCGGCAGACTGGCAGTTCGTACAAAATATATGGGATTTGTTTGAAACATACTGGACGGACTTACAACGCGTAGAAGCAAATGTTACCGGGGTAACGCTTGAGAAACAACCTGCCGTGCCGTTTCAAATAATTGGCGCTGACGGCGGTGTATATAATTTAAACGGTGGATATTATCCGTTGAGATATGACCCAGTAAAAAATAATATTACTGCTCTAAGAGAAATAAACGAAGCCATTAAAACAAAGATGCAGGACGCTACACGTCTTGGCACAAAGTTGGGCAGTACAAAAGAACGTTCGCAGGGTAATGTTAGCTTAATGATACGCACAGACTTAAATGTTATAGATGAAGTGCTTGGCGAAAATATCCATAACATTGCACAGCGTGAAACTATACGTGATGTTAATAGGCTAATTAACAACATTGATGTAAAAAACGCAGTTGAAACTTATTGGGGGAAGGCTACATGGCGTACTCTTAATAAATGGTCCTTGGATTGCTGGGCACCGGAACCACAGGCAAAAAACATTTACGAAAAAGCATCACAGCGGATACGCATGCGTCAAACACAAGCGGTACTTGGGTTTAGAGTATCGACGGCGCTTTTGAATATCTGCAACATCGGTCCAATGATGGATTACATCGGACCGATTGAAGCCACAAAAGCTATTAAAGACTTCTACCTGCATCCACAGCGTCAGTACAACACCATAATGGCAAAAAGTGTCTTTTTACGTAACCGTGCAGAAACTATGGACAGGGACTTCGGCAGGCTTGTTAAAGATAACAGCAACAGCGCGATTACGAAAAGTGCCTTTTGGTTGATAACCAAAACTGACTTAATGCTGGCCTGCCCTCTTTGGATGCACGAATACCAAAAAGCATACCAGGACGGAATCGCAAAAGGCGTGGACCCGGTAAACGTGGAAGCAGCAGCGGTGCGCGCAGGCGATGCAGCAGTAAGGCGCGTATTTGGCAGCGGGCAAACGGTTGATATGGCTGAAATTCAGCGTGGAAATGAATTTACAAAGCAACTTACCATGTTTTACAGCTATTTTAGTGTAGTGCATAATGCCATAGCATTAAAGGTGTGGGAAGCACGCAAGGCAAGAGTAGACGGCAAAAAACTTACACAGGCGATGGCGCCGGTATTAACAGGCATAATTTTTTGGATGGCGATACCTGCTGTAATTGAAGCCGGTATACGTGCTATGATTGACGATGATGATGATGACCTGGCGGACGTTGCCAAAGGGGCAGGCATTACTTTTATTAGCACGGCTGTTGGCGGTATACCTGTCTTGCGTGACGCTTTACCGATGGCGCTGAAAGCGGCGGCGGGCGAACCTGTATTTAATATACGCAATCAACCGTTAATAGAAATAGCAAATCAAATGCTTAACGTTACCCGTGCTATAAACAGTGATAACAAAGACGCATTGGATGTTGCCAAAGCGGTGCTGCGCATGGCCGATATGATAACAGGCTTGCCGCAGATTTTAACGGATGGTATGATAACGGCAGCACGCTGGATTGATGAAGGCAATTTAACAGAAGAAGATATACAGCATTATTTGTGGAGTATTTTATTCGGGAAAAATTCAAAGAAAAATTAAAATGTAAATTACAAATTGATGAAAAAAGCATGATAAAATAATACTGTAAATTTTTATAAGCACTTAGGCTTAACGGCTTAGGTGCTTTTTCTTTTATACAAAAGGTGGTGCAGAAATGACAGTACAAAAAAACTTAGTAAAAAACATATACGTTGGCAATGGCAGCACAACGCAGTTTCCTATTACTTTTGATGTGAATACGGAACATCCGGAGTATATACACGTTTATATTGGCGCAGCCGAAGAATCTTCAACAGAAACAGATAATTATGAAGTTGATTTAAGTGCTAAAAAAGTAACTTATCCCAAAGAAGGCACGCCTTTAGCAACAGGGCAAAAAATAATAATTGTAAGGCAATTACCATTAAACCAGCTATTAGATTTGATAAATCAGGGAGATTTTTTTGCAGATGATATTGAAAGAGCCTTTGACGATAACATTATGATAGCGCAACAGCTTAATGAAAGATTGTCACGCGCAGTAGTTATGGATGTAAGTGTAGACGGGGCTAATTTTAATACAACATTGCAGTTGAAACCTGGGAAAGCAATAAAAATTAATAATGCGGGAACAGGATTTGAATTAACGGAAGACCCGGCAGAAGTGTTGCCGCAGGCACAAAATTTATTACAGCAAACTACGGAGCAGGCAAATATAGCAACAGAACAGGCCGGTATTGCCACGAGCAAAGCAAATGCAGCAGCTGAAAGCGCAGTTAGTGCAGCAACAAGCGAAACTAATGCAGCTAACAGCGAGGATAAAGCAAAGGCTTGGGCAGAAAGCGAAACAAGCCCTGACGGCGAGCCGGACAGCAAATCATCTAAAACATGGGCGGAAGAAGCAGCGGAGTCTGCTACACAAGCTATAGAAATAGGCGATAGATTTGGCGACTTGGACGAAGCTATAAAAGAAGTGGAAGATATTGCTACAAATGTCAATGTTTTTCTGCCGAGCGTAAGCGAAGAAGGTGTAATCAGTTGGACAAATAGAGCTGGTATCGAAAATCCACCTTCGGTCAACATTAAGGGGCCTCAGGGCGTACAAGGCCCGGCAGGTGCTAAAGGTGATACCGGCGAACGTGGTCAGCAGGGTATACAAGGTGAACGTGGCCCTAAAGGTGAAAAAGGGGAACCCGGTCCTGAAGGTCCTCGTGGTCAGCAGGGCATACAAGGGCCTCGTGGTTTACAAGGTGTACAAGGCGAGCAAGGTTTAGTAGGGCCGCAGGGTGATACTGGTCCACAAGGTCCACAAGGTGAACGTGGTTTGCAGGGGCCTAAAGGCGACAGAGGTGCTACAGGCCAGCAAGGCCCTGAAGGACCCCGTGGTGTACAGGGCGAGCAGGGCTTACAAGGTATACAAGGACCGCAGGGTGAAGTAGGCCCTCAGGGTGACCCGGGACCTCGTGGTTTACAAGGTGAGCGTGGTTTACAAGGTGAACCCGGTGTACAGGGACCAAAAGGCGACCCCGGTGAACCCGGCGCACAAGGCCCGGAAGGTCCGCAGGGCATACAAGGTCCTAAAGGTGCTACAGGTCCTCAGGGTGCTGTAGGTCCACAAGGTCCGCAAGGTGTACAAGGTCCTAAGGGTGATAAAGGCGACAAAGGCGAACAAGGCCCCAGCGGTGTGCAGGTTGTAGCGACAGGGTACTTCGGCTTTTATGTAAATGAAACAGGTCATCTTATTTGTCAGTATTCAGGTGAAGAAGCACCTGATGTGTCTATTAATGAAGAAGGGCATTTAATTTTAAAGATTGGAGAGTGAAATAATATATGGCAGCAGAAATTGATTTAGGCTTAGTTGTAGGGCCTCAGGGACCCAAAGGTGAACCCGGCGAAATAGGTCCGCAGGGACCACAAGGTCCTCAGGGTGAACAGGGACCTGCTGGTGCTGATGGTTTACAAGGTGACACTGGTCCGCAGGGACCGCAGGGTATACAGGGTCCCAAAGGCGACCCCGGTGAACCCGGTGCTAAAGGGGACCCCGGCGAACAGGGACCTAAAGGCGATACTGGCGAAACAGGCCCACGTGGCCCACAAGGTATTCCGGGTGAACAGGGCCCGGAAGGTCCAAAAGGTGAAAAAGGCGACCCCGGTCCACAAGGTGAACCCGGCGAACAAGGACCGCAGGGACCACAAGGTCCTAAAGGTGATACTGGCGATACAGGTCCGGAAGGTCCACGTGGCCCACAAGGTATTCCGGGTGAACAGGGACCTCAAGGTGAAGTTGGTCCGCAGGGACCTAAAGGGGACACTGGTCCGCAAGGACCGCAGGGTGAACCCGGTGAGAAAGGCGAAAAGGGGGATAAAGGGGATGTAGGCGACACAGGTCCTAAAGGGGACCCCGGGCCGCAGGGCGAACAAGGCCCACAAGGTATACAGGGACCGCAAGGTATACAAGGACCGCAAGGACCCATGCCGACCGATTATGTAAAAGACGTAACAGAAAGTAACGGTACTGTTACAATTACTAAAGGTGATGGTAGTAAAACAACTTTCACTGCGTTTTCGCTTGATAAAGCATACCCGGTTGGCAGTATTTATATGTCTACTGTTGCGACCAATCCGGGTACACTTTTTGGTGGTACATGGGAAGCATATGCGCAAGGCCGTGTATTAATTGGCGTTGGTGAGGGGACAGACGCAAATGGCGTTAAGAAAACATTTAATGCCGGTGCAACAGGCGGCGAGTACGAACATACTCTCACTGTTGG
>UMIY01000708.1_pt1 | contig 10931 bp, 9 predicted proteins | sample 1965921 | NCBI WGS metagenome assembly UMIY01 (sample SAMEA4836134, study PRJEB28245) | human gut metagenome | biome: gut microbiome; material: fecal sample | place: Denmark | collected 2008
TCAGTACGAAAATTTTGCACTTCGTTATTGAATCTCGGCTTGCTTCCGCTGAATAGTCTATATTCCGAATTCTTATCAGAATTTTTTTCTGATAATACAAATTCTTCGCTATTTCTTTCTGTCACAACATATTGATAATAGATGCGATTAAAAAAGGCAAAGAAAAGCTCTTCAACATTATGAACCGATTTACCTAAACCATTTTCCCAGAAGATATCAGTCCATTCGTTATCAAATTTAGACGCGACTCTAATCGATTCCTCTTTTGATACGTTCTCAGATACCCATTTTATTACCTCTGCCTTGAAATTTTCGAAATTTGTGAGTGGTTTGCCACGAGCATTCATTTTGATATATAAATCATCAGAAAGGGGCAGCTCTTCAGAGCCAATGATGGTATGATTAAACATTATTGGGGATTGCTCTATATTGTTAGAAGTTAGCAACTTCCAATATTTCGTCAGCGTTTCTTTATCATGACCAAATATATCGAAAATATTATCTGAAGAATCATTCTGATTATTGCCAAAAAGCATGGTCAACATTCCGTATACCGTAGGGTCTTGCTTCCATTCAGAATAGAACCAAGTCTGATTTTCAATATGTCTTTTAATGAGGGTGCCATCAATTGATTTACTGTCGCTTTGACGAGCCAGTTCGCGTTTCTCCTTACCGGAGAGCATATTAAACGTTTTTATACCGGGAGAATCGTTGATAGTTTCTTCATCAATATTATCTTTCCATGACGAGAAATCAATCTTTACTTCCCGACCGACAAGCCACACCTGAGGATCAGGCGCGCCTTTTACCATAATCTCATTATAGCTGTCAAGGCACATCTGAATTGTTGAGTCCGAATACTTTTCCTCAATGGGCAATGCTTTAATCTCATCAACCAAAGAGGCATACATTGGCTTTATGTCCTCGTGTTCAAGATAGAAGCCATTGAGGATTACCCATATATCCTCAAAATCTGAATTGCGAAAATAGTCCTGATAAATCATGTGTCGATGTTTTTGCTGCAAAGTAAATATCGACATGACGCATTTAGCGATACAGGATAAAAAATTCTACATTGAAAGCAAAATGCGACCACCTTCTTTGACAAAGGTTTCCGGGTGACGGCAGACAGCGGCATATACTTGTTTATCGGTAACAGGGTTGCCATCAACACGAATGTGGAGTTTCTCATTATTGATAACTTCCGCTATCCGTTGTGTTGTCATTCCATATCCGGCGGTAGCCAGTACATAGACCATCGCATCTTCAAGTCTCATTTTAAGTCTCATAGAACCAAAGGCTTTTCAATATACTCAAAAACTGAACCATTCTCGTACAGATAACGATAATCGCATTGCTTTAGGAAATTATAACCATCGCGGATTTCGTCGTCATGTTTTTTCGGGTCATCCAACATATCGAGTTGATGTTCTCTGACATCAATCCCCAAGCCGTAAAATATCATCCCCTCACTACGAGCCTTTTGAATCAGTTCCATGTTTTCATTGGAAATATAACTCCAGATAAAATCGGATATTATGAGTATGTCGGCCCCTTTGAATGCGTCGGCAAAGAGCTTATACTTGGGAATAGATGGCAACTTCTTGAAAATAAAATAAAAAAGTTTGTCTTCATCGTTACCGCCATCGTAAGAATGAGACAGGAATGCAAGAAATTTTTTGCGCTGACGGTGCAAATTTGTGAGGATAAAAAATGAAAGATTATGGGAGTAGTTTATCATGCAGATTGGTCTTCTATCTCTCTGAGCCACAATAGCAACAGCAAGAGCCAACGTTTTTGCCGTCACTTCCGGTTCTCCGTTCATAGAGCCGCTTGTGTCAACGCATATATAGATTGGACCTGATTTATCATTGGCAACCTCAAAAGAGTGGGATGCGGATGAAAACAGTTGAAGACGATTCTGAACATATCGCTGATAAAACAGGTTTTCAGTAGATTTTGCTCCTAACAGAGCAAGTTCTGAAGGCAACAGACAATTGAGGTCATTACCGATAGTGATACCGCTTATGTCACTTCGTGAAGCAGATTGAAATTTACCGGTTACTTCGTGACTCGTGCCTCCACTCCGACCTATCTGCTTGGCAAGTTCAACGATTGTCGGATTAAGTAGTTGAAGATATTCAGCTTCAGCCTCGTGGCTATCATCCTCAAGGCCGGGAGAACTTCCTTTTGAAGATTCTGCATAGTTTGCAATATCTGTAGGTAGTGAGTAGCCCATCTTATCCGGACTATTGGATTTATCTGTAATACCTGATTCTATCTGAATGTCATATCCGTCAGAGTCCTGGTTTACTTCATTTCCACTGCTACCAAGAGGAACTGGTTTGCCGGAATTACCGGCGGTAAGTTGCATGGATTTTGCAATTATTCTTTTCTCTTCAACGCTTAGTGGAAAGATGTGTTTGGATAGCCATGCGTTCAGGAAATCTTCCTTTTTCCCGGTTCTTCGCTCTTCGTTTTCCCAGTCTTCCGATGAAAGAGAATCAATAAAATGGCGAATGACTGTCGTTGCGTAATTTTTCCAGAACAGGTCATCCTCCACAACGCAGTAAAAACGCGAGTCGCAGACAATATCCCGTATCATCTGATAAACAGGGGCCTTTCCAGCCCTAATTTTGCCAACTATTTCAAGCATTCTCGCTCCTCCCTTTATGGAAGAGGCTATGCCAATGGCTCTGCGCAGATATGTCAGATGTTGCTTTCCCATCACATCACATCAAATCAAATCTATTCTTGCTCTATAGACTGCGACAACTTCTTTTATGGGTGTATATAAATCGGAATTTGCAATGAAAAGATTATGATTCATTTCAACATATAGTTTGTTAGCAATGCCGTCAATTGTATCCCCGATCTCTGCAATAAAGTCTTTACTAAGTTGATTGTCAGATTCTGTCCGGAGAGAATAGTTGTAGTTATTGATACAAATCACACCATCTTTTACAAACCTCATCACGAACTGTCCCCGAGAACGAAGCATCATGGTACTGTCTGTAGTCTCTGAACCAAAGAAAACCTCATCAGGAGAGGACTGCATACGTTGATAATCCTTGATTTTAATCTTCAGAGGGGAATCATCGCATTGAATGATATAGTGTTCTTGGTCCGGAGAGTATAGACGTGTGTCATTATTCTCAACATTAGCATGGCGTTTATAACTTTTATATTGCTCCAACATGTCACTGAACAATGACGCGACAACAGTTTCGGCAATAATCTGTTTGACAACCGGGATTGACGGCTCATCATTCCAAAGCATGTGCGACAATAGAAGCAGGTCAGAAAGACCTATCTCATCTCTTCCATTAAGAAATGCCGACATTTTCATGACTCCGACAGCCTTTTTCCAACGTCTGTCAGAAACGTAATATTTTAGGTTCTCAGGGTCAGGCTCACCCGTAACCACGTCTTTAGCGTTTATCTTTTCGTTAAGTTTCCCTCTTATTGTGTAAAGGATTTCAAGAACTGACTCGGGTATAGTTACCTTACGACTTTCTGACTGCACTGAAATAAAATCGTCATGGGTCAGTGGGCCAAATTCTTCTGTTGTCGATTCATAAGTCTGCGCAGAAAGCAATCTAAAAAAATTCTGTTTCTGTTCAATGGGATTGACAACATATCGCAGTAGAAAACGATCCCACAATGCTTCGAGACCTTCATTTTTAGCCGGAAGTTCATTTGAGGCTGCTATTATCCCTTTGATTGGCAACTTAAGCTCTTGATTGCCGTTGAGATAGATTTTTTCGTTCAGAACAGTAAGAAGGGCGTTCTGAATAGCGGAGCCGGCTTTCCATATCTCATCAAGGAAAACGACCTCTGCTTCGGGTAGGAATCCGGATGTGACACGTTCATAGCAATCTTCATCTTTAAGCTTGGAGATGCTGACGGGCCCGAAAATCTCATCGGGTGTCGAGAATCGCGACATCAAGTATTCAAAGACGGTAGCATTATCGAATGCAAGTTTTAATCGGCGGGCAATCATGGATTTGCCGACACCGGGCAAGCCGAGGAGAAATATACTCTCCCCGGCAAGAGCACTGAGCAAACTAAGTGCGAGAGCCTCATCGCGCTCGAAGGTGTCATGCTTCATTCGCGACAATGTTGCCGTGATTCTATTTCGGATTTCTGCCATTACTTTCTGTGGACACTAATACTTTCATTGATAATGAAGTCTCCGTTGGTAACTTGAACACCATGCTCTCCATAGATTTCAATCGAAGGGAGATGACAGAAACGATTGCCGTACACAAGTTCTACCGATTCTTCGTTTACGCCTTCGGGGAGGGACGGAAAATGTAAGTTGATTTCGCGCCCATCGTAATGTTTTGTGCCCTGATACTCACGCACAATTTCTTCATACCACTTACCTCCTAAACCTTTCTTATATATTTTGAAGGCATTCTCATCGTTATCCATTTCGCCGATGTAGCCAGTGTCGCCGGGAGTTATATCATCAAACGGCAAATAGGTTCTACCAGAAGTGTAGTCCGGATGCTTCAACCATTTGATTACTGGGAGCAAGGTGTTCGTAATAACATCTTCAGTAAGTCGATGACCACCTTTGAAAGATGACCAGTAGGAATAACTTTCGCGGTACTCGTCAAGACAGTTGCATACGTCGTCTTTATCACCAAAGAGTCCTATTACCGATTCCGGAGTAATGTCATCGACATAAAACAGGTTGGCCTCCATTTCTTCAAACTCTTGGATCAAGATTTCCGAGACCTCAAAGTATTCACTGCCATCTTCTCTCTCTGAGAAGAATTGTAGTCTCTCACCCTTGTTTTCTTTCAGGAGGTCTGAGACGTGAAACGCGGGATTGACAAGGATTCGGCGATAACCTTTCATCTGAGAGGCATACATCGCACCCATAGATGTGCCTATTACGATTGTATCATCAGCTCCATACTCTCCGGCAAGACTCAGTAACAACTGAAAAGCCTTTATTGGGCTGACCGGAATGTCAGGTGTGACAACATTATCATCCGGAAGTAACTCCCGAAGTTTTTTTGCGGTGTTGGACTGTCCCGACGAGGAAAGTCCGTGTAAATAAATTATATTCATATAGCCTTTTGTATTTGGTTAGTACTTTGTTTTTCTTCCCACTGAAGACGTTTGAACCTGCTTTTGAACTTACGATAAGTAGAGTCTTCTTTGCCCTTGATCATTTCAAGATAGTTAATTTTACCGTCGATTACATTGACAAGACTCTTTTCGATACCCTTGTAGAAATCTCTTGTAAAGATGATTTGTGCTTGTGCATAGCCATATTTCTCCCACAAGTGAAGAAGCACCCGCAACTGTTTTATATAAGAACGGGGAACGTTGATTTTATCGCTTACAACGACTCCGGTAACCCCTCGACGTGTACCCGGTACAAATGTCCTTGTCTTCTTTTCATTCACTTTGAGCCCATACTTCGCAATGATATTATAAATCCTTGATTGCCAGAAAGGACTCATCCTGCGAATTGATTTACTATGACTGAATGTAATATCATCGGCATAGCGCGAATATTTACATTCCATTCTTTCAGCAAGCTTTGACATATCTTTATCAAGGCTCTTCAGCACAATGTTAGACAGAACAGGCGATGTCGGTGCGCCCTGTGGTAGCACCTCGACACCCGAACTGTCAGGAACGGTGCAAATTCTACATATAATATTGATTACTTCATTGCTTTGCAGTCTATCACCAAGCTCTCGATGGAGAGCCCGACGAACCATGAGTTTTGTTATGCTCGGAAAGAAATTTTCGAGGTCTGTATTAAATATGCAGGTTTGACCCACGTGTATCATGGCGTTATCCTTGACACTTTTCTCTAATACAAAACCGGTGGCGTGTTCATCGGGAACGAATATGGATTGCAGAACTATATTTAGTGCTGTTTGGATAGCCTTCAACGGTTTGACAGGAGCGCTGATTTTTCTTTGTCCACCAGACTTCTTGGGTATCGTAAAATCGACATAGGCGGACTTTCTTGCGTTGGCTGACGCAAATCGCATTATCTGTCTGCCGGACTTGGGTTCGGCCAGACTCCAACCGTCAATAAGCGGTGCAATGAAATTCAACACATCAAATAACTCCTTTCGGTTACTGATGGTCACGTCCTTGAGATATTCTGCAATTTGGTCTCGCATAGTTTTGTCAGTTTGCGAGAGCAGTGAAAACATCGGTCTTACTTTCGTGTGTGCCGGATGGTCGAGGCTTCGGCAATGTGCGCTGTGAACGAGGGAGTGCATTTCACATCACCGAGAGCGAAGCGAAGGTGATGAAACATATCACATCACCGAGAGCGAAGCGAAGGTGATGAAACATGCACGACCGGAGTGAACAGCGTGCAGGGTCGATGCCGAGTAATAAACTTTGGGGTGCGCTCCGATAATTCGGAACGAAGTCTGCCGGATTCAGCAGACAGATGGCAAAGGTCTGACCGATGTTTTCAATGTCCTCTTGTTTCTTTTCATCGGCAAAGTTATAGAGGACATATGAAAAATCGTTTCATATATGAAAACGATTTGCAGAAAAATTTGAGACTACTTGTAGAGCGCTGCCAGAGAGTCTGATTTCTCTTTTATAAGATTCCGGAGCCATATTGGAGTAAGAACCTCAATATCATCGCCATGACTCATTATTTCCTGAATAAAGTCGTATGCTGGTGACATATAGTATCCAAAGGTAATAAAACCATCCCCGTGTTCAAGTTCCTCTTGCGAGGGATGTAGTGGTAATGATTTTACATATTTGGGAAATTCTCGATAGCATTTCAGGATAACCCGAGTAGGAGTAGAATATCCGTCAGAACAAATCCCATAGAAGTTTGCGAAGAAGTCTTTTGCAGAAAAATCTTTGGGATAGGTAAATTGCTCTGATGATAGTTCGAGTTTAGTGATGCGATCTAAAGCAAATATCAACCGCTTGCCGCTATCCACGGTTTGGCCGAGCATATACCACCTCCTTTTGAACAACTTTAAGCACAACGGCTCCAATATCCTATCACTCAAATTATTCTTGGTTGAGTGATAGGATGTGTATTGAAATACTATGCGCAGATTATCTCTCAAAGCCTGTGATAGAACGGGGAGCCATTCCCGACCTCCGGGTACGGGTTCCAAAACTATTTTGTCAGAGATAGCCTTGTTTTCAAGCAATAATGACTCGGTTGCCATACTGTCTGTAAGCCAGTTCAACACTTCATTATTTTCAAGTTCTTCCTGATTGGCTATGAAATACTGACTGTTCTCTCTCATTGAAGAGCATTGTATGTCAACGCCCAACTCCGTGAGAATAGCCTGTCGGTGATTATGAAAGGTGCGTTTGGACAACTCAGTCCCCTTATAGTTAAGGGTTGAGATGTCCCACTTGTCACTTATTTCTTTGAAAGTTATTTTTCTGGCGTCAAGAATGGTGTTTATGAGCCAGATATATTTGCGAAGTGTTGAGTCTGCCATACAAATTTCTTTATCTGACTGCAAAGTTAATCATAATGTATGAAAATCATATTCACACATTATGAAACCTATAGGAATAAGGGCAGAATATTTAGCAGAATCTAAACTGTCACGCCTTTGATTATTTCAATGACCGCTTATACTGTCTTAGTAGTTCTTGTGTCTGCTTGAGAATAATACCAACAATTTCCTCTCTGCATTTTTCAGAAACGAGACTAAAAGTAAGCTCATCGCTGAAATCTGCCAAATATAGGCCGTCTGAATTTGAAAAGTCTATAAATTTGTAGAAGGGCCAGTTCTCACAATTTTTAAGATTAAGAGCGGCTTCATTTTCCTTAAAGAATGCCTTGGATTTGGTCTTTAATCCGGATCTCACATCATCATCCGAAACTCCGACACAGACATAATTATCGTGGTCGGCATTGATAGTGAAATTATAGCCGTCGGGAGTCGATAATTCAAGATTAAAATCGGCTTTATTTCTCTTGGCAGCTGAGCCATGTACCAAATCGTCAATTACCTCATTCTCGATACGTTGTCTGATAGCAAACCCTAAATCAACGAATTTTTCAGATAATAGTTTCCAAAATTCAAATAGAGCCCACCAGTGCATGTGCTTTGAATTGTCAATCAATCGTTTGGCACTCCTAAGATTGTCGTCGTTTTTGCCGACAATCTGCATGAGAGCTTTCATATCTTCTTCCGATGTGTTATTGTTCGTCATATCTTCTACCAGCCTGATATATTGTGTTATTGATTCTCTCAAAATGGGCTTATTATAGCTTTCCTTTACGCAATTTCTTAGCCAATCAAGTATTTCTACTCCGTAATGCACGCTTATGACCTTATCCTTCAAGCCGGGGAAAAGACCAGATGTGCTAATGCTTTCATCTGACGGAGCATCTCTGTCAATAGATAAGTATATTACAAAAGTCGATTCTTCGGGAATGCCCTCTTCTTGGGTTATTCTTCTATAATATCTTTCAATCTGTCCTTCTTCTTCGTGATTTGAGTCTCTTGCACCAATCTTATTTTCTATTATTACCGCCGATTTTCGTTGTCTATCTATAAGTAGTATGTCAATTTCTTTATGCTCATGCTGGTCAATCTCATTGGGATAAACTTCTAATGAAGATAGATTATATTCAAAAGGAAGATTCAATTTATCGACAAGCAATCGCACAAACGAATCCTTCATCTTATGTGAGCCTTTGGGATCAAGGAGTATAGACAAAAAGCGAGAGTGTAAATATACTTCATCATACCTGTTGCACATCAAATCAAAGAGGTTGAAAGTGTCTTCATGTTCCTCCCTATCTTTAATGCGTTGGTTGAGAATATTTATCTCTTTTAGAAGGTACTTCAAATTTTCCACGGTTGATCTATGTTAATCCCAGTCATTGAGGTTGGCGATAAAGTTGTCAACTGACAATTCATCGAAAAGTTCCGGGAGTTCACCCGTGTTGACATGATAGTCGTAATCGACCATCATATTATCAACGGCGTTCTCTCCATATTCATTCTCTGCTTTAGTCATTTTCTTGTCGTTCTTAAAAATTGATGAAAAATAGAATGCAAAATTACTAAAATTTACTGAATTTCGGAACGAATACCGCGCACATCGCCGGAAATTTTTGGCAAAATAATGAGTGGAGCAACTTCATCACGAGGTCGCTCCACTCTGACTATGAAATCTAAGATTATGCTGTAATTCGTTCTTTGATGAGGTGGGAGTTGGCGTTGATGAGTCTGATTATCCGGTCGTGGTACTCGGTGTTCAGATTGCAGACTCCTCTTGACTGAACTACCTTTAGGGTTTTGAGGTCAACCTCGATGGTCTCGATTATTCTGCCGTCTATTCTCGCTGAAAAGATAAGGCTGTCCTCACGCTGGTCATAGGCTGCGCTGAACAGACATATATGCTGACTTTCAGCCTCCTGTCGGTATTCCTCAACGCTTTCCAAAACCTTGACCTCAATCTCTCCGTCATTGATACGGATACCGAATAACTTCTCTTTCTGCTCCTTGAAACTCGCCTCCCTCTCCTGGGCTTTGCGTATATCCTCGGCTCTCTTTGCCTTGTCTTGGATAGCCTGAAGTTTCTTCACATACCGGTCGTGTTCCTCTTGGAGATTGGCGTGGCAGATGTACTTGGGTGATTGAATGTCCTTGTCACAACGCTCCAACATCTTGATGTAGTCAACCCACATAACTGAGTCCTTGACCTTATTGCCGTTGCGGTTGGCTATCTTGATGGTGTTCCAATATCTCTTGATGTCCTCTGCCCTCTGGTCTGAATTGCAAAGGTATCGGAGCAATTCTATCTCGTTGGCTTTCATCAGTGTCTCGGATTTGGGGTTGGTCAGCAACTGCTGAAAGAGTGTCACGGGGTAGATATGGTGGCAACTTCCTTTGAACCCATTGCGCTTGATTGTGTCCGTGACTTTGATGCGTGGACATACCCATTCATCGGCTATACGCCAGAAGGTTTCATTGTCACGCCTTATCTCGAATGGAGAACAGAAGGCAAAGGTGTCAAAGTAGTAACCGCCCAATGTGCGTTGCAGTCCTATGACGGTTTTTCTGCCCTGATGGTCTATCCAATATTGACCGATTTCAAGATAGGCTGGCTTGGCTTTCGCTCCCTTGCGCATTTCAGATAGCAACATCCACATCCTGACCACCTGATACTCTTCTTTCGTTGTGATTACCACAAAGTAGGATTTCTGCTTGATGACACGCTCCTTTGTATCCTTGATTTCAAGTTGTGTGCCACACTCGGGGCAGAAACATCTTCCGTCACGGGTCTCGATAAACTCGGCTCCGCAGTCCATACAAGTGCATTTACCGCCTTTGAGCCTGTAAGCGAAATGTTCGTGGGTATTTCTGAACGCCCATTCTTGAATAGTCCGGCAAGGTGATTTACTGCACCTTCCATACTTTTGGATGGGTTCGCCATCTTGATAGCGAATGTGGGTTCTGCGATGCAACGCTCTTGGAGCATCTGCTGCATTGCTGCGATTGCACCGATAACCCCCACCAGCCAAAGGAGAACCCTTTTTATGCGGTTGAGATTGGAGATGGATGCTCTGCCTCGTCTGTTTGATATGTTGTTGTTCGTTTTCATCGTGCGACATTTTTTTTATGCGTCTATCGACTATCGAAGTTTTGCTTGCTCGTTGACACGGCAGCGTGCGGAGACAAAGAAGGGATGTTCGCCCTTTGACGGAAAAATACGAGCTGACCAACGGGAGGTCTGGAGATTTTTCAGCCAAAAGGCAGAAGAATAGCCCTGCTCCGCACGTTTATAAATCCGAGCAAGCAACACTTCCTATGTTGATATGACTGCATGATAACTGGAGCTAAGTTTACGTGCAGTGTCCAAATAGAAGTGCAACGATTTTCGTGGTAAAACAATGAAAAACACTGCGGGGGAAGCCCAAGTGGCGGGGGCGCAAA
>UMIY01009712.1_pt1 | contig 10921 bp, 7 predicted proteins | sample 1965921 | NCBI WGS metagenome assembly UMIY01 (sample SAMEA4836134, study PRJEB28245) | human gut metagenome | biome: gut microbiome; material: fecal sample | place: Denmark | collected 2008
ACAGTGCCTACCCATGTTTCGGTGCCAACGCCGTCTTTAGTTTCTCCAACATTATCACCGTCTACATCCCAAGACCAGTTTACGCTGGCGCCGCCCCACTGATAGTACTTAACTGTACCGTCGGGGTTCTTAACAGCAACGCCTGCAGAGCACCAATCGTTCCAACCTGATCCAGCTGCTGCTGCATCAGCTGAAAGTGCAACATCAACCTTAAGCGTATCAATGTCGCCCTTAACTGTGTATGTGTATGACGGAGTTTTCTTATCGGTAAATGAAATATCTGCCTTTGTCTGAATAGGCTTAGGCTCAGCAGGCTTTGTATCTGTGTCAGCAGCTGCGGGATATGTAGCGAGTAAATCGCCGGCCTTATCATAGAAATCAACCTTGTCGATTGTTAATGTAGCAGGAGTCTGATTGCCCTCTTCTCCCAGAGCATTCATCCACCATACTTCTACCTTGAAGTAACCGTTTGACTTACCGTCTGCATCCTTAGTCTGAAGACCGCCGATGCTGTCCCAAACCCATTGATGTGTGCCGGCTTCACTGCTTTCGATCTGGTCTGATGAAGCCCAACCGTTATTGGCAACAGTGTTACCGCCTAAAGCACCGTTAGCATAAGCCTCAGTTGTAATAGTAGCTACTGCCTTATCAACCTTGCCTGCCCATGCTTCAACGCTGTCATCAAAGGGAAGTTCCCATAAATTAACCTGACCTGCATCCTGAGGTTTACTGTTCTCAGGAACAGTCATTGAAACTAATGCGTCTGCTGCAAATGCGCTTACTGCAAGTGATGATACTGCAAGTGAAGCTGCTGCGATTGCAGCTAAAGTTTTTGTAAACTTCATTTTTTTGTCCTCCATAAAATATTTTTTTGCATTTAAGCTATTTTTAATCATACTATATCGCAATTAGATTTGCAAGTGGCATTTTGCACAAAAATACATTTTTGTTTTGGTGAAACAATATAAACATTAATGGGATTTTGTACGTTTACAGCATTAAATCTGAAAATACAACAATTTGTATAACAAAAAACTTAGCATTAAGCGAAGCTCCGGTTCTGTTATTAACTGTTTTTGTAAAATCCGTTTCATTTGTATGTGTTGCAAACGTTACAAACGACACATTTTCTTTATTCTGCTCCGTTTATTATGTTCCCCTTGACTAACCGCCCCGTTTAATGTACAATATAATAGAGGAAATATGCAGACAGCACGCACTTCGTGCCATATATTCTGCTTCCCGGCAGTCAAAAATCAATATATGGTTATACTGCACAAAAAACATTCTTATTTTTTTACTTATCCGATACACAGAATTTTCATTTCGAGTGAAACTTTTTCTGAAATTCAGCCTACTACAAAGTAGGTGACAAAGTGAGGTGAGCCGATGGGCGCAGAGATTCACGGAGGTCACGAGAATAACGAAGAATATTTCAACCGTGTCTACAACGAAACCTGCAGATCCGTTTCCCGTTTTGTAGTCAGCAAATGCGGAAACAGAGAAGATGCGGAAGATATTATTCAGAACGTCTATACACGTTTCTTCAAGCGCATAAGCGAAAAAGGACACGAGGACATCGAAAGCCCCGAGGCTTTCCTTATAAATATAGCGAAGTTTGAATGCCGCACCTATTTTTCGGGCAGGAAGAAGGATGACAAGGTTTCCTCCTTTTCAGACTATACCGAAGAAGAAATGGTCGCTATCGAACGGGAGATGTCCAAGCCTCAGCAACGGCTTGAGGATGTTATCAGCAACAAGATCGTTGCAAAGCAGATTTTCGATGACATAATGAAGACCGATGAACTGACAGGTCAGATATTCTATCTTCATTTTGCGTGCGATATGAAGCTGGAGGATGTAGCGAAGGCGCTTGACGTCAAGCTGTCTACCGTTAAAAACAAGCTCTATCGCACAATAGAAAGACAAAAGAAAAAATTCAAATTATAACGACTTACGGAAGGGGGCTTTCAGATGAATACAAACGATTTTTACAAAGAACTGATGAGCGAGTATTCGTTTGATTACGAGAAGATAAGAAAAGCCGCTATGGGTAAGTCTGTACAGGCTAAAAAGAGCAGGCTGAAAACGGTTTGGCTTTCTGTGGCAGGTGCCGCAGCCGCCGTAGCTATCACATTTTCAAGCGTCGCCCTGCTGAATTCCGGCAGTCCTGTTGTTGTTTCACCGACAACCTCGATAAGTGCGGAAGACCGTTTCAGAATGGCTATGGAGGCATACAGCAAGGCGGAAGAGAACACCGAAGATGTTTTCCTTTACGTTACCTTCAGAAATTCAGTAACGCCCGAAGAAATGCAGAGCATTTTAGCTAAGGCAGACAGCAAGGGCAACATCCGTGTTACAGAGGTTTATCTTTCCGATAACACAAAGGTAAAGGGCAGCGAGGCTATCGCCGCATTATTCGAGGAGAACGCTAAGGATATTACAGCAGTAAAGGTATATTGCCCCGGCAACTTCCTTATAAAGCTGACAGCGCTTGACGGCGTTTACCTTGTCGAAACAGAAGATTCCTTCTCAAAAGATGATTTTTCTGCGATAGATACAAGCAGCGAGTACGATTACTACCCCGATTACAGCACAACCGAGCCGGTCACACCGCCCGACGCTGTTCCCGGAGATACGACTAACGTAGCTGAGTAAAAATTTCTCCCTATGTATTATAATAGTATACCGCCCGTAAGACTTAACGGTTTTACAGGCGGTTTTTGCATTCTGCAAACGCCGTGTAATCGTTTTAGCAAAATTAGCGGATAAGTCTGTTTGGCTATTGACTTTTTCCGTGAAAACCATTACAATATGATTGACACAATAAAAAACGGCTGTCAGCATATTAAAAAAACGGCAGTCAAGGAAAGAAAGGTATCTATGAAGAAAAGAATGCTCGCCGCAATTTTAAGCGGCATAATGGTGATAACGGGAATTTCCGCTTGCTCGGGAAATGCCGCAACATCATCTGAAAACAGTTCGGCTTCAACAACAACAACTACTACTACCACAACGAAAGCCGAAACAACAGCGGCAACCACTACAACCACAACGACCGCAACACAGAATCCGGAACCTGCACCTGCCGAAACAAAAGGTGACTCTGTTCAGTTCTCGCAGAACTTAATGCCCGGCTGGAACCTCGGTAATCAGCTTGAGTCAAACTCCGACGGAACACCGAGCGAAACAGCGTGGGGCAACCCCGTAATTACCGAAAATCTCATCAAGCAGGTAAAGGCACAGGGCTTCAAGTCTATCCGTATCCCCGTATCATATCTTTCGAAGATAGGTGAAGGCCCCGACTACACTATCGACTCAAAGTGGCTCGACAGAGTGCAGGAAGTAGTCGATATGTGCATTGATAACGGACTTTACGCTATAATCAACGTTCACGGCGACGGCTACTACAGCATAAAAGGCGGCTGGCTTCTCTGCGGCGAACCCGCTTCCGAGCAGGAGACTATAAAAGCAAAGTACGAAAAGGTCTGGGAGCAGATAGCAAATCGCTTCAAGAACTATGACGATCACCTCGTATTCGAGTCAATGAACGAAGTGTTTGACGGATCATACGGCAACCCCAAACCCGAATACTACAACAACATCAACGCATACAATCAGATTTTCGTTGATACGGTAAGAAAAGCAGGCGGCAATAACAACAGCCGTTATCTGCTTATCCCCGGCTGGAACACAGATATAAACTTCACAACAGGCGACTGCGATACATATACAATGGAAGCAAAGTTCGTTATCCCGAATGACAGCAGGATAATGATTTCCGTCCACTACTACACCCCGTGGGAATTCTGCGTAGACGAAGGCAAGGATACCTTCTATAAATGGGGCGACTCGGTCAAGAAATTTGTAAAGCGCAGACAGAGTGAAACGCTCGTAAACAGACAGTTCGATAAGCTCTACAATGCGTTTATCAAGAACGGTTACGGCGTTGTAATAGGCGAGTACGGCGCAAACGACAGGACCTCAAAGGATAAGAGCAATACTATATATCGTGCTTATTTCGCAGAGTATGTGAATTATGCCGCTCATCAGAGAAATATCGTTACTGTTTACTGGGATAACGGCTATAACGGTAATCACGGCTTCGGCTTATTCGACCGCACAGAGTGCACAGTAACCCAGCCCGAAATAATCAAGAGCATCATAAACGGCGCCAAGGCGACAACAGCACCCGCTGCACCTACAGAATAAACTTAGCCGAAGACTGAAAAAATTTGTATAATTTTCCGCTTGCTTTTTCGGAAGAAATGTAGTATAGTAGTCTTTACAAAAAGAAGAAAGGAATGATACTTATTATGAAGAAATTAACCTCTGCGGTTACAGCCGCAGCAATGTCGATATTACTGGGTATTACCTGCTTTGCCGAAGAAATCGGCGCAAGCACAGTAGTCGGAGCAAGCAGCGGCAACACAAACACAGGCGTGACTTTTGATATGACAGCGATCATTATCTGCGTTGTCGCACTGGTAGTTTTAGTTGCAGTCGGTGTTATTACATTCATCATCAGCAAGAAGAAAAAGAATAAGTAATTTCTTTGCGAGCCTCCCACACAGGAGGCTCGTTTTTTCTATGTCACATATTATAATATGTGCTGTATAAATAAATTTTCGCAGACACCGCCGAAAACACTTTCCGTGCCGACAAGGAGTTAATATTTTCGTGAGTACATCATTACAACTGCACTGACATTGACCTTTCAAAAAAACGCCACTAACCTGAGATATATGTACTAACCTGCGGACGTGTAGCGTTAAGCGTCCCTGCACTTACAGGATATACAATGTTCCGGTGGTCATACGAGTTCCGCCAACACCCCAGCGGGGTACGGGTGTGGGCAAGGAAAGAGGGAGCCACGAGGGAGAAAACCTAAGGGATAGGGTTAGGGGCGGCAGTCCCTCACCCTAGTCCCTTTGGTTGTCTCCCGCGTGAATAGCAGCAACGTTATTAAATGGAATAGCGAACCCGAGAAGTGTTATCCGACAAAAAGAACTATCGGTAGCTTGCTATTATAGGCAAAGCTGAATGATATAACAGAAGCATATCCAAATAAAAGACTTTTCCCACAATCTGCGAGCCTCCCACACGGGAGGCTCGTTCTTCTTTTCACAATATCAACATAAACTTTCAGCAAAGCTACACCATATCCCCCTATTTATCAGCATAAAATGGAAAATATTCACTTGACTTTTTGTGCTTTTTGGGATATACTATATTGTGTACAAAGAAACAACAGTACATCTCAGACGACAGCAGTACAGCGTTACTCTACTGTCGCACGGAGGGTAAAAATGAAAAGATACGCAGTCACTTTGTTTATTGCGGCGCTGGCTTTAGCTTTGGTGCCGGCTTTAAGCGGATGCGGCTCGGATAACACATCATCGGACAATTCAACACCAGACATAACATCAACAACACCGCAGAGTACCGACTCAGAACCTTCGTCACAGCAGACAACGGTATCGGATATAATATCGCTCCCGGAAAGCTCTGATAACAGCAGTACAATAAATGACCTTCGCACTCAGATAGTGTCAACCGCCGAGGCTCTTGTCGGAGTCGATTATGTCAGCGGTATGGCAACGCCTGAGCAGGGCTTCGATAATTCGGGACTTATATACTATGTCCTTCGTGAAAACGGCTTTATCAATTGTCCGAGAGGAACAGCCGCACAGAAAGAAATGGGTACAACCGTAGCGCTCAGCGAGATTGAGCCGGGCGACATCCTTTTCTTTACCGATAAAGATTCAGAAACAGGCGAGATGATTGACTTCGCCGGAATATATACAGGCAACGGCCAGCTTATTTACAGCCCTTATCCGGGTGAAAAGGTAAAGTTTGCCGACCTTAACAGCTCTTATTGGCAAAACTGCTTCAGCCGTGCTGTAAGAGTTGCTTAAAACCGATTATGACATTGTCCTTCATATAAAACTACAGGAATGCCGTCTGCTTTGCAGACGGTGTTTTTGTATATTTTGGGGAATAACTGCGAAAAGAATCGATTTTGTCACCTTTTTGTAACCGTTGTAACCGTTTTGTAACCATTTGTAACCAAATTGTTACCATATTGTAACCGAATTTTAATTGCTTTTTGCTTTTTTTGTGATATACTTAAATCAAGGACAGAGAACAATATAAAACGATAAAGCAAAGGTCGTGATATTATGAAAAAGAAACTATCATTAATCTTGGCAATGTTTACAGTTTTGGCTTTGGCTTCACTTACCGCTTGTTCCGGAAACAATTCTCCGTCCTATGAAAGCGGAAATGATCCGCAGAACAGCACTCAGAGTTCCGTAGCGGAAAGCTCTGACAACTCTTCCGACAACACATCGAGTGAGGATAACTCCTCTGATGATACGTCAAGCGAAGACAACTCTTCCGACAACACATCGAGTGAGGATAACTCCTCTGATGATACGTCAAGCGAAGACAACTCTTCCGACAACACATCGAGTGAGGATAACTCCTCTGATGATACGTCAAGCGAAGACAACTCTTCCGACAACACATCGAGCGAGGATAACTCTTCCGACAACACATCGAGCGAGGATAACTCCTCCGACAACACATCAAGCGAGGACAACTCTTCCGATAATACGTCGTCAGACAGCACCGAGCCGCCCGCTCCCTCAGAAAAAGGTGATGCAATAGCAAAGTCGGCTTATGATATGCTCGGTAAACCATTCACTGAGGGCGGATACAGCGCAGAAACAGGTTTTGATAATTCAGGACTTATCTACTATGCGCTGACATCAAACGGTGTTGATTGTCCCAGAGGACTTACCGCACAGAAAGAAATGGGAACTGAAATAGCTCTTGAAAAGCTTGAAAAGGGCGATATAGTTTTCATAAAGGACGGCGACTCGTTCTTTGGCGGTATATATACCGGAGATGACACGATAGTGTTCAGTCCGTATCCGGGACAGAAAGTCCGCACCGCAAGCATGAAGTCGGTATATTATACCGACAACTTCTTAAAGGCTGTAAGAGTGGATTAAACGCTTTTATTGCAATTTTCCTTACTTTCCTAACAATTTCGCAACGCTTTGAAACAACGCATTTCAGTTATAGCAACGCACAGAAAAATCATACTACCGCATATATCTTCCGCCTTGCTTTATCACACTAATTTTTCCGTAACATTCCGCAGCATTTTGCAACGCATTAACATCATCATATAACATCAACACATCGCTGCATAGCAGCAAATTCTCCTCTCTTATATATTATGCCCCCCTCGGACAACCGAGGGGGCAAAATCTTTTTGCGTATAAACCGTTTACCGCTTGATTTTCACTGCTCAAACTGTTACAATAAGACTAACAATTCATATTCAGCTTTAAAGCCGAAAGGAAACACAGATATGAAAAAACGCAGAATTTTATTCAACGATAACTGGAGATTCACCCTCACCGAACCTGACAGCGACGGAAAGACGCTTGAAAACGCACATTGGTATAATGTTGAGATACCGCACGACTGGCTTATAGGCGATACGGCAAATCTCTACAAGTCCGGCTGTGGCTGGTACGAGAAGTATTTCACCGTAGACGCACTCGGAGAAGACGATTGCTATATCCTGATCTTTGACGGCGTATATATGGATACTACCGTCTATGTAAACGATAAGGAAGTCGGCAAGTGGAAGTACGGCTATACAACCTTCAGCTTTGATATAACCGATGCTCTGAAAAACGGCGAAAACCGCATTTTAGTCAGAGTAAACCATAAATCCCCGAATACCCGTTGGTACAGCGGAGCCGGAATATACAGAAATGTGTGGCTCAGAAAAACCTCTCGCCGTCACATCGTTGAAAACGGTGTCTATATCAGCGCAAAGTGCAGTGATACAGACCGCAGAGAACACGGCAAATGGAAGACTACTGTACAGATAAGCCTTTCCGACACGGTCTGCGGCTTGATTTCATATACATTAAGAGATCCCGAGAACAGAGAGGTTTACGTTTGCGAACGCAGACTTTGCGGCAAGAACGATAAGCTGGTGTTCTATATGGATGCTCCTAAATTATGGGATATAATCACGCCCAATTTATATACCCTGTCCGTGATACTTTATGACGATAACGGAAACAGGCTTGATGATACCGTTGAAAAATTCGGCTTCAGAACCACAAAATTCAGCGCAAACGAGGGCTTTTTGTTAAACGGTATGCACCTCAAGCTGAATGGTGTTTGTATGCACCACGACTTAGGCGCACTCGGCGCTGCGGTAAATTACGACGCTACCCGCCGACAGCTTGAAAAACTGAAGAATATGGGCGTAAACGCTATCCGCACCAGCCATAACCCTCCGTCAAGAGAGCTTATGGAGCTTTGCGATAAAATGGGCTTCCTCGTTGACAGCGAAATATTCGATATGTGGGAGCTTGCCAAGAACGAGAACGATTATCACCGTTTCTTCCCCGACTGGTATAAGAAGGATGTTGAAGCGTGGATAAAACGTGACCGTAATCACCCGTCGGTTATAATGTGGAGCATAGGCAACGAAATATACGATACGCATAAAAGCCCCAGAGGACTTGAGGTTGCGAAGATGCTTTGCGAGGAGGTCGAAAAGAACGACCCTATGCACAATGCCCCGCCCACGATAGCCTCAAACTATATGCAGTGGGAAAATGCACAGAATGTAGCTGATTATCTGAAGATTGCAGGCTATAACTATACGGAAAAGCTGTATGACGAGCATCACGAAAAGCATCCCGACTGGGTCATTTACGGCAGTGAAACCGCCTCGACGGTACGCTCAAGAGGCATATACCACTTCCCCTATGATACAAGCTTACTGGTATATGACGATCTGCAATGCTCCGATCTCGGAAACAGCGTTGTAAACTGGGGAGCTTCTCCGCTCAGATCATTCGCTATGGATGCCGCCGCAGAATATTCAATGGGACAGTTCGTATGGACAGGATTTGACTATATCGGCGAACCTACCCCCTACAATACCAAGAATTCATACTTCGGCATCATAGATACCGCAGGCTTTGAAAAAGACTCGTTCTGGTTCTATAAATCGGTATGGGATATAGCCGAAGAAAAGTCCTTCATTCACGTTTCTCCTTGCTGCTGGGATTTCAACGAGGGTCAGCTTATAGACGTGCTTGTTTATTCGGATCTTTCGTTTATCAGACTTCATTACTGCGGAGAGATGTATGACGGAAAGGTGATAGATCACCTCACGGAAGACAAGCTCTGCGCCCGCTTCACAGTGCCGTTCCATAAGGACAAGCCGCTTGCGGTAAGAGGCTATCTCAGCCCCGATTGCGATGTTGACGATTACGAAAAGGAGGAGGTTCTTTTCACCTCTCTCGACCCCTATAAAGTAAATATGAGCCCCGATGTGAGCGAAATAGCGGCTGACGGAAGATCGCTTGCGTTTATTACCGTAACCGTTGACGATATAATGGGACAGGAAGTTCAGAATGCGGTAAACAGAATAAAGTTCACAGTAAAAGGCGCAGGCAGACTTGCAGGACTTGATAACGGCGACAGCACCGACTATGACAGCTATAAGGGCAATCATAGAAAGCTGTTCTCCGGAAAGCTCCTTGCGATAATCGAATCCACCTTTGAAACGGGCGACATAGTTATCACCGCCGAAAGCGAGGGTTTGAAGCCTAAAACGATAACTATAAAAGCGGTAGCCCCCGAAACAGAGCCGCAGGGAGTAAGCGTTGTCACTCAAAACGCATTCCCTGCAGTAACCACGCCCTACACAAATGAAATTCCCGTAAGAAAAATCGACCTTTTCGACAGTGAGCCTCGTACACTGACAAAGGAACGTGATACTGCCGAAATTTCGGTAAAGATATTCCCCGAAAACGCAACCTTCCGTGACATAGAGTTCAAATGCTGTACCGATAACGGAGTTGAAATCAGCTTTGCAAAGGTAGTTTCGTTTGACGGAAATACGGCAACACTGAAAGCCTTCGGTGACGGCAAATTCCGCCTGAGAGCATATTCAAAGAACGGTACCGATATTCCGAAGATTATCTCCGAGCTTGAATATACGGCAGAAGGACTCGGAAAAGCAGAAAAGAATCCTTATATCTTTATTGCCGCCTGCCTTTGCGATTTCTCGAATGTTCCCGTTATCACGATAGACAGAGGCTCGCTCGGCGGCTTTAACGGAAGAACGACCGTCGGCTTCAGCTCCGTTGATTTCGGCGGCGGAACAAAGAAGATTACGATAAGCGTCGGAAACAGCGGCGGCGGTGAAGATTATCCCGTAGAGCTGTATCTCGGCGATGCCGACAACGGCGGCAGATATATCGGCACATTTGCAATAAAGAATAACGGCGGATGGGACAGAGCATACCCCCAGACCTTCGACTTGCCGTGCAGAATAAGCGGAACGCACGACATCAGCTTTGTTATCAACAATTCCTGCATATTCGGCGGATTTGAGTTTGAAAAGTACGACCGTACCTATGCGGAAAACTCTGCGGCAGACAACGATAATCTGTACGGCGATGATTACAAGGTAAACGGCTCGTGCGTTGAGGAGATAGGCAACAACGTTGTTATCGAATTCAACGGTCTCGATTTCGCAGGCGGTACGGATAAGATAACCGTTACAGGCAGAACACCGCTTGATAACTGCACGATTCAGCTCAGAGTAAATGACGAGAACGGCAGCCAGACCACCCGTCTGCTCGAATTCCCCCACGCAGACGAGTACACGCCGGTAACGTTTGACATCGAGCACATCGCAGGCAAGAACAACATTGCATTCGTATTCCTGCCCGGCACACAGTTCGATATGAAATCGTTCAGATTCACAAAAACCGAAGAATAAACCGGTTCTTATTAAAGCAACACAGTGAAATATATCGCAAACACCGCCTAAAACATTTTCCGTATCGACAAGGAGTTAATA
>UMIY01025764.1_pt1 | contig 10915 bp, 14 predicted proteins | sample 1965921 | NCBI WGS metagenome assembly UMIY01 (sample SAMEA4836134, study PRJEB28245) | human gut metagenome | biome: gut microbiome; material: fecal sample | place: Denmark | collected 2008
AAGGTTTTTGTAGACATAAACCATGTGAAAGCCACAGGAATTCCAAAATATTTGAGAAATGCTCCCTCAATCATGGAAAGAGGTGGCAAGTTGCCAAGTATCATAACCGCAAACAGTGACACGACAAACCACGTCATTTGCGTAAAGGTTATGGGAAACGGAAGTCTAAAATCGTTGATGGAGTACAGCACTTTCTCAACAGACCAAATACTGGTATAGCTTCGTATTTTCTTCATAGAATCAATCCTTTCAATAGACGATTTCAAAAATCCCATAATTGGTTGTGATAAAAGTTCCCGAAATTTCTAAATCACGACCATAGGATTCGTAATCAATATAGTTTTGAAGACTGGTTGGCACTTCGCCCAATACTCCAGTTTCTTCAATGTAGTAACGTGCGACATCTGCCATATCATCACAATCCGAGTGAATGATAATATCCTCTTGATGTTCGCTTAGTTCCTCAATACTTGAAAAATGAGTGAGCAGAGCAGATAGCTCGGATTGTAGTTCCTCTGGCAACTCCGATACCATTTCCCATAGGCGATTGAGTTCGCCAATAGAAGTGTATTCGTCAACCGTAAAGGGTAACTCATAATCGTGAATGGCGTATTCCTCGTATTCATCATTCAAGCCGATTTTCTCTTTGACTTCTTCAAAATCAATGGGAAAGGTAAACCAAGCACCGACTAATTCTCCTTCATTGTATTTACCTAAGTTGGCAATATAGACTTGCATATCGTCCATGTGTTCACGTCCTTTCTTTGTAGAGATTCAAAAATCCCTACCGCACTTCGTTTGGTGTACCATTCTTTTGCGGAACATAAGAAAACCACTTATATTCCACAAAATAACGGTTTAATTTAAGCACCGATAATGCGATTAAATAGCTCTAATAAAATGTCTTTTACTCCAGCAGCGTTGAACACCAAGCCCACCGCAATAATCGCAATGATGAGAAAGCCAATCAGTTTACTAAACTCACGCTTGAAGCCAAGATACAAGCCAATTACAACGATTGCTAAAAGTACCAGTGATTGAGCATTTGATAGAAACCAGTTATAAAGGTTTTGTCCAAAATTCATAAAAATGTTCTCCTTTCTGTATGCAGTGAATTTGTATTTAAGTTATTTTTTTGTCGTTATCACGTCCTGTTCTTTTACCGACTGTTGCTTTAAAATCTGCTTGTGTCGGTCTGTCAGTTTCGCATGGTCGAGAATGTCTTTCACAACCTGCGTCTGGTTAATTTCATCAAGTGTAATAGCAACCTTTAAGGTCGGGGCGACTTGATGAGATAGCCAGTTTAGTGTCCTTTGGAAAGAGTAAGGCTCTGGTTTTGTGGTTAGCTTTAATCGTTCACGATTGTTTCCAATAAACCATGCCCATTCTTCATTGAGTTTCCAATCGGAACGTGCTTTTGAATCGTCCTTATCCACAAAGCGGATATACCGATTGATAATCTTAAAAGCTGTATGCTCTGGATTATCATAGACAAGTAAATCACGTACTGCATAATAGGCACGCTCATTTTTTAGTCGGATTTCAAAACGGTTTTTAACCTCTGCGTCTTCAATGGGAATATCATTTTTCTTGTACTGCTCATAGTCCTTTTCATAGATACAGAAATAGACTTCGCTTTGTAATGAACCGATATAAAGCGTGTTTCCCATACATTCCTTTTCATCTTTGCGTACCAGTTCGCCACTGCGATAGCTCTTGAAACTGCGGAACACCGAAATACACTCTTCCTGTAGGCATTTTTCCGTCAGTGTGGGAATATTCAAAATCCCTGTTTTATCGTTGATGGCAAGGTCAAGGCGTTTCATCACGCCACCAGCCACCAAAGCGTCCATAAAGAACTCATACCAGCTTCTTTGTTGTGCTAGAAGATAGCTTTCAAATTGTCTGCACCCACGACCTTTTAATTCCACCAGAACACCTTTGTCTATCTCATGAGAGCAGAGAACGAATATATCGCCTAAGGCATAATGTTCTGAATAAGAATAAAAGCCATAGTCTTCATGAAGAAAATAGGAAAGTTTCAATTGCAATATTTCTTCAACCACATGCTGTACGTCCATTGTGGGAAAGCGAATCCTTACATAGTCAAAGAGCATTTCAAGTGGGGCATCGGGATTGAAGCGTTCCAGAGTTTCCCAAAGGGATTGTTGCAACTCGTCTGATGGCTTAACCTTGCCAGTTTCAATGTCGCTAAGATATTGCCTTGTAATGCCTGTAGCAATAGCCAGTCGGTTTTGAGATAGCCCATAAGCCAACCGTTTTTCCTTTAAATGCTGTATCAAAGTTTGTTCATTCAGTTAAATCCCTCCAATTAAAAAAGGTATGTCAACTATTGAAGCTCATTTGACATACCACGAAATTTTCTAAACTCCTTGTAACCAAAGAATTTTCTGCTATTTTTTTGACTGTTTCCTGTCGATTTGTACCCCCCTGTTAGATACGGGGGGTTAGGTGCTGGCGTGGCTATCGCCACACCAGCCAGCAAGATCAGTCCACACCTGCGACTTTCGCTTCGCACGTCGCCTGCGTGGACTGTCTGCTGTTGGTTAGTTTTTTTATTTCCTCCAAAAAGTCATGACCTTTTGGTACTAAGGGAGTGTAAAATTCTGATATGACACTTGTTCCCACATCAACATAGCCACGACCTTTGATTTGTTTTAAGAAGAAATCTTTTTGTACATCACTGCCAAACATCATGCCATAGCCCATTTCAGACATTCTTCCAAGTGCCACTCTGAAATTAAACTGGTCACGGATTCCGTCGCCTAAATATTTTGCGTCTGGACGTTGACAAGCCAGTATTAAAAAGAAGCCAGCTTGACGACCTAACATGACAATCTGTTTGAGCTTGTTTAAGACTGCGGTATTTTCTTTATTTCCCAGCATTTCCATGAAAGCCACGTATTCATCAAAGATAAGAAAGTTTGCAGGAAGTCCTAAGTAGGCATAGTTCTCGCCAGTCTTATAGTTTTCCATCTCTTTCATAGCTTCACTTCGTGCCATCATTTCATCATAGAAACGGTCAATGCAGGAGAGCATATCTTCTTTTCTGTAGTAGACATTCCCCATCACAGAGCCTAAGTCGGCAAGGTCGGCGTTCTTTGGGTCAAGAATATAGAGCTTAGAATCTGTATAAAGCAAGGCTTCAATCAGTGTCAGTATAAAGTAAGTTTTACCGCCACCTGTACCACCAGCTATGAGCATGTGAGGGAGCTTGTCATATTCCCACCATACGTTTTCCATCAAGCGTAGTTTGCCATCTTTGGCTTGGACTTCATCAATAGAAATACGACTGGCGATGGTGTCATAGAGCAGGGTATATTCCACATAAGAATCTTTTAACTCTTTATCCGTCAGCTCACAGTACAATCCGCTTTCTAATTTCTTTTCCAAGTGTAGGAGCTGGTCTTGATATTTTCCTAGCGTGATTTCCACCCGTATCTGTATCAAGCCATTTTTAAGTCGATAAAATATTTTGGGAAAGTAGGTTATCTTTTCCTTAGTACGACTGGACGAATCTTTGAAGAAGCCATCTGTTTTGACCTGTTCCGATTCATACCACTTGTTTTCAAGTACCATCTTAGCCAGCTTTTGACGGTGGTACAGTTGTTTTACTGTATCATATCTATATCTTTTGAATAGAAATGCCACCAGCAAGCAGACAAGAATTGCGACACTAACACTAATAACTAAATAGGGAATGTGAATCTTGTCTACTTGTGATAGGTTAAAATCCTGCCAGTTGATCTGCTGGATTGTCTTCACATGAAACAGTCCGATAACCAGCAGGAAAATTGGCAGTAAGGACGCTACTGTAAAATGAAAGACTAAATCCTTGTCACTTGGGCGAATCCTTTTACCACGAATGCCAAACTGTTTCATGCGGGATTTCCTCCTTTCTCTCTAGTGGAAGTAGCATGACTATTTATCCGTGGCTGGCTCTTTTTTAGGTTGTGGCTGATTTTTAAAGGTACTGGAATCTTTCGTCAATACAATATCGTCTGCCTTGATATACCAGTCAACATCTGCCCCTCGGAAGGTAGCGGTAGCGACGGTATCTGCAACTGGATTGATGATTTCCACTTTTGCGTTATAGTCAAACTCTTTCAAAGGAACACTGGCAGGAATACTCACTTGAATCATACGTCCTTGCCCTTTGGATTTTAAATCATAGGTACGTTCTTTGATTTCATCTGAAACCGTACCGTCGTCATTTTGGATTCGTACTTCACGACGGAGTGCTGAAAACTTTAATTCTCCAAATGTAGCGTCTTTATCTAATACAATGCCATTAGGTAATCTCATCATTTTTCCTCTCTTTCTTTATTCTTTTATCATGTCGTCCGCATGTAAAAGGTAATTTGTGAATCCACGAGTACCAATTTTATAGCCCTCTGCGGTAATACGTGGATTGACTAACATTACACGTTCCTCAAAGCCGAAATGTTTTTCTCCAGCTTCAGCAGGAAGCACCACCACAATATCATCTGCTCTTTGAACGTCAGAATAGAGGTTGTAGCTTCGAGATAAGACAGTTAATTGTCCGTTGATTCTTCGCTGTTCTACTTTATCCTCGCCAGCAAATTCTAAATTGCCAAATGTTTTTTCCATGTTGGGAATCACAAATTTAAGTTCCATATTTTTACCTATCCTTTCTTTTTATTGTTTGATAAATCTTGTTTGTTTGATGGTCTTAAAGGGAGGGGAGCGACCTTTTGATTCTTGATTTTCTGTTTTCATAAGTTCACTTCCTTTCAAAATTGGGTAAAAAAATAGACACCTCATTTTTTGAAGTGTCTACCTATTAAATATTCAAATTTTATTGGAAGTATCTTTATATCTTCACTTTTCAAGGATAAATCGTCGTATCAAAGCTCATTCATAAGTAGTAAATTAGTAGTAAATTGAGTGGTTTTGACCTTGATAAAGTGTGATAAGTCCAGTGTTTATGCGGATAATTAGATTTTTATACTGTTTTTAATTTAAACAATTTAAGCATTAATAAAATAACAACTACCAGATATATCCCTTTGATTATATTTTTTATTTTTCATACCAATTATTCAAAAAATAAATTTCCCAAAAACATAGTAATTGAAAAAGATAATATTAATATTAAGTTTAATATAGAAAACAATATAGACTTTCTTTTAAACGAAAAAATCAATCCAATTATTCCCAATATAGGGCATATAAAAAATGTACTCAATCCTAATGGTTTTAATTCCGTAAATCTATTTAGCATATTTATAGGAAGATTGTATGAAACAATAAATACTATTACTCCCATCACAAATGTATATTTCTCTATCTTGTCCTTTAACATCCTTTCTTTTTTAATTCTCCTATTAATTTATCTATTATTTTATTCTTTATAACTCGATTTGTTCCTAGACTAACATTAATTATATCTACATCCATTAATAAACACTTTTCCAAAGCCCAATATAAATCCCTTAATTCTCCAAAATTATTTAAATTGAGAATCGGTAAAATGACAAATTCTATATTTCTTTCACAAGAATCGCCTAATTTGTTTTTTATTAAATCAAGTATTATTTTTGTGTGAAAATTATTAATATTTTGAATTTTACTATTATTAACTGTTATTATATTTTTTTCTTCGTCGTTTCTGTAATAACCATCTATTATCCCTATTTTTATTTTTTTCATACTAAATATACCGTATTTATAAATTTAAAATTCCTGTTTTTTTAATATATGAATAGCCAGGAATAAAGATATGAAAACAATTATTATAATAGAAGCCATCTCCCATATTTTATACGGATTATTAGCATTGAATATTAAAATATATGCTGAACTCCAAGGCAATATATATGGTATAATATTATTAGCTTGTAAGAATCCAACAGACAATAGAATAGTAATCGCTCCTGAAATAAAGGACACTATATAATTCTTCTTTTGAGCTATACATACTACTATATTAGGAATTAAGATAAGAAATCCTAATATCAATGTTTTTAAATATATAATAGATAAATATTCAATATAACTAGAATATTCAAGATTTTTAAAAATAACTAACCCACCAATTAATGCCATTAAATAACTACATATTGTTATTATTAAATGTAAACTAAACCAAATAGCAATTTTACCTATAATAAAGTCAAATCTATTTTTTAAATATGCAAGTAAGTTTTGTGTAATATTATTTGAATACTCTCTTTGAATTATTAAAGTTATAAAAATTATGCTTATCATATGTAATAGTATAAAATTACCAATCAATATATTTGACCATACCCATTTTTCAACTCCTATTCTTCTAACTGACTCAGCCATAAAAACATCTTTAAAAACTATAAAACCTGTCAATATAATTGACGCATATATAGAACCCAAATAAATCTTTGTCCCTTTAATTTTTAAAAATTCTCTATTTAATCTTTCCAATTTTGGCACCTACCATTTCTTCAAAATGCTCTTCTAGAGAAGTTCGTTGAAAATATATCTCTGAAATTCTGAATTTATTCTTATATATTAAATCTAAGATTCTTTCGGAATTTATAACTTCACCTTGAATGACTAACGTTTGTTCATAAATTTTATAAAAATAATTTAATTTATATTTTTCGAGCATTTGTTTTATTTCTTTTGGATTATTAGATTTTACTATAAGTTTATTCATCTGTTGTATATCAGACATATTAAAACTTTCTACAATTCTCTTGTCGTATAGTAAATCAATTTCATCTGCTATCTTCTCGATTTCTGGCAAATTATGACTTGATACTAAAATTGATTTTCCAGAATAAGTCAATTTTTTCAATAAATTTCTAATTTCTATTATTCCAGAAGGATCTAGCCCATTAAATGGTTCATCTAATATTAATAAATCTGGATTAGCTAATATAGCTCTGGCTAAACCTAATCTTTGTTTCATTCCTAAAGAATAATTATCAAAAATCACATCAGTATACTTATAAAGCCCAACTTCTTTTATCACTTCACTTATTCTTTCGTTTTTAATATCTAATAACGATGCAAAAATTTTAAGATTATCAAAAGCAGATAAATTTGGATAAAATGCAGGATATTCTATTAAAAATCCTAACTTGTTTTTCCCTTTAAATTTAAAATTAATTTCTCCTGAATCTATTTTTACCAAACCAACTATACATTTCATTAAAGTTGACTTTCCTGCACCATTTTCACCTAATAATCCTACAATTTTCCCCGAATCAATTGTTAAATTAATATTATTTAAAATTGTTTTTTTGTCATATGATTTTGTTAAATCACTTATTTCTAAACAACTCATTCCAAGATCTCCTTTCTTTCAAATCAAGTATGTAATTCTTAGACTTCCCAGATATAAATTCTTTTAAATTTTCCTTACAACTTTGTTGTTTATCATAATTAAACAATGAAAAAATAATTAATTCTTTAAAAAATTCACAATTACAACGTTTATTTTTACAATCCAAATTACAAGCATTAGTTAGCATAACTTTAATCAAATAATCACCAACCTTATTCATTTAACTGAACATCTAGATATTCAGTTAAATTATCTTTTGATTTCTTTTTATCACTAAAAGAAATTTCCTTTCTTATATTTCCATTATCTATAACTATCAAATATGGAACTTTATTTTTATCGATTTTTACATCAACATTTTTAGGATTAACTTTATCAATATTTAGTTCTCTTATATAAATTTTTTCATCATTAGCTATTGTTTCAATATACTTATTAAAGTCTTTGTTTTCATCGTTTGTTATATACATACAATATTTTTTTATATCTTCTCCTTGGTGAAAATCTCTATACCAGTCTTTATTTTTCCTAAGATTACTAAATATTATTATTACAAAAACAATTACGCACGTAATTAATAAAATATTGATTCCTTTTTTTGTTTTTTTCATTCTATCTCCTTATAAATATAAATTATAAATCCAATTTCTTACATATTAAGTTTATAATATCTTAATTTTCATTTCAGCTAACTTTTGTGAATAAAAAAAGCACTCGGAATTAAAGTCCTAATGCTGATTATTAAAATGAATCTACATAGCCTAGTTCTCTGACCTTATCTATCATTTCTTGATAATTTCTAACGCCTAACTTTTGATATATTCGTGATAAGGATACTGCCAGGCTTCTTACATTTGTATTTAGCTCTTTGGCTAACTCTTTCCTTGATAGTCCGTTTGAATATAGTTTAACTATATGAATTTCACTTTTTGTTAATGGTTCTAACATATGATTATCTTCTGGAAAAATCGCTTTGTCTTTCAAGGCGATAGATTTTATATCTTCTATTAGGTTAGATGTCTCTTCTTCCTTGGAAATAAATCCTTTACATCCAATTCTTTTTGCTCTTTTAATATAAAAGTCTAATTTATATGCTGTTAATATTACTATTTTAAGATCTACATATTTATTAATAAATTCTTCAGCCACATCTAAACCATTTATCGTTCCTTCTATTCCTGTTAAATTAATATCTATTAGTAACAAATCATATTTAAGAACATATTCATTTATACATAGGTCTCTAACATTATTTACTATATCTACAGAAATAGATTCGTCCATCTCTAGGCTCATTTTCAAAGAAGTTGCAACCATTTTATGATCTTCTATTAATAAGATTTTCATTTACTACACTCCTTTCTACTGGAATTTCTATTTTAAATTTTACAAATGATTCATCTAGTTCATTTTGATTATTGGAAAAATTAAAATCAAATTTTCCGCCGTATTCTCTTAAGTTTAATCTTAAAATATTTAATCCTATATTTCCCTCTACTATTTTTTCTTCATCTTCTAAATAATCCCCATAATTTTTTATTGTAAGATCAATTTTATCTTCTAAATTTATAAGAACTATATCCGTGCTATATCCTTTTGAATGTTTTAATGCATTTATTAATAATTCATTGATACATTTGTAAATCAATTCAGCATAAGGACTGGGTAAATCTATATTTCTATCACATTCAAATTCTATAAGCATTTCATTATCTAAATACATATTTTCTATATCAACTATAAGTCTACTATATGCGTCATAAAGAGAACTATAATCATTGAGCGTTGGATTAAATGAATTTATTTCATGGCGAATCAAGTCGTTTAACTTATCCAGATTTTCTATAATGTATTTTTTGCCAGATCCTGAAAGATTATCTCCTATCCACCTTCTTATAGCTATTATAATCTGTAGAATGTCATCATGTAAAAAGGTCTGTATCCTTAGAGCATTCAATTTTTCAATTTCTAAATTTCTATGTTTTTCAACATAATAGTTATTCAACATCTCCTCAAAAGTTATATAATTGGATTTTTTATGTTTTTCGAACAAGCTAAATTCTACCAAAAACATAAAAAAGCTTAAAGAAAATAATATAACTCCCGAAAAAGATAATGAAGTTAAATAGAGCATTAGAAACAAAATTAAAAATTCAGGAAATATTTTTTTCAAAGAACGGGAGAAAAATAATAAACCGCTTTTGATTTTTGTCTTACTAATCCTATACAGCAATATAGATTCAATGAAGATACATGTAAACAGTTGATACTCACTTATTGAAACTAGACCTAAACCTTCATACTTCTTATATATGAAGAAAGTTATTATAAATAAAGTTTGCAATATTATAATTGTCTTGCTTTCATATTTTCGAATATTCTTATCATTTGAATATAATATTATTGGAGTCAATAATAAAATAATCACAACATAATTAAATATTGAAGATGCTAAATAAGTATTAAATTTCATCATTATTATTGATATAATAATCCCTACAGTTGTAATTAATGGCATGAACTTAATTCTATTTGATGAGCTTAAAAGATTGAAACTTGCAAATAGTATCAAGCTATATATTAATAGTTCGATGTGTTTACCTATTATTAAGTCTCTTAATATTAAGTCTTCTAGAAAATTAAAAATAATAAATAATTCAACTACTAGGCTATGGATTAAAATATATTTTTTTTCAGAATTTAATATGCATATAATATAGGATATGAAATTTATAATACTTAGTAAAAAAACTATTAAAATTCCTATATCTAGCCTCTGTTGATATCTTATAAATGGCGCTATAGGCATAAACAAAATAACTTGCAATAAAATATGTGTAATTAAAATCAAATCTTGTTTTTTCATCCTGCCCTCCTTTTATATTTTAAACCCTATAATCTTTATCTATATACAATCTGATTTTCTTAACTCCGAAAAGGATCTATTAAAATTATACATAATATTCTGGTATTAATTACAAATTTCAATATATCGTAATATTTTTGTGTTCCTATTTTAACTTCAGCTTTTAATACTATTATAGACGTATTAAGATATAATTACAGCTAACTTTTGTGTATCATACCTAACGTCACTATACAATCTGTTTAAATATGGCAAAAAAATAAAGGCAGTCCGAAGACTGCCGATATTTATCTCTCTGTATCTTTGCTATGGTCTTTCTTATTTGACTTAACTTTGTCATCTGTCTTGAAGCTTTTTATTTGCCCTAATATGGACTTTTTATCTTTATCTTGACTCTTTACTTGTTCTTTTGCTTTTAATAGCTTAGAAGACAAAATACGAACATTTTTATGTTCTTTTCCGTTGTTGTCAATGCTTGTTTTTACTTGTCCGAAGATTTTAACAAAATCTCCTTGTTTTAGATTCTCTATATCTTTTGTCTTATCTCCATAGGCTGAACAATTGGTATAAATTTTATTCCCATCGTCATCTTTTGAAACAAGAGAAAAATTACTTACTTTAAACTTTTCTCCACTAGCATTTTCTCTTTCAAGATTTTCTACTTCGCCAGCTATATTACCCACGAGATTTATGAGATCGTCTTTTTCTTCAAGTTCATTGGTATTTTCAACAATCTT
>UMIY01028969.1_pt1 | contig 10906 bp, 3 predicted proteins | sample 1965921 | NCBI WGS metagenome assembly UMIY01 (sample SAMEA4836134, study PRJEB28245) | human gut metagenome | biome: gut microbiome; material: fecal sample | place: Denmark | collected 2008
GACTTATGTTAACAAGCTTTGTAGATGTTTTTGCAATTGAAAATAACTCACAAAGTTATGAAGAAAAACTCGTAGAACTTAAAGAGATAGACGATAATGAATTCGTAGACGCAATTATTAAACTAAACAAGGAACTTGATTATTCTAGGATAGATAGCTTTGTTCAAAACAAAAGCTATGGAAAATCAAAAGAAGAGATTCAAGACGCAATCAGAGAGGAGATTGTCGAACAATCTGAAAGACTTGCTGAAAACTCACAAAAAAGCATAGTAGATATACTTGAAAGCGAAAAAGAAACAGGACAAGTCAAATTTTACGAGTCATTTCATATAATAAACTGTATTAATGTAATTGCTAAAAAATCATTACTATCTAGTTTAGCTAAAAGAAGTGAAGTTGAAAAGATAGTTTTAAATAAAAAGATAAAAGCTGATAAAAAAGAAAAGAACGCACCTGAGGTAAGAACTTATTCAATGAACTCAGCAAACGGTAAGCATGTTCCATGGAACTTAAAAGCTATTGCTGCTGATAAGGCTCAAGAACTTGCAAGCTCATCAAATAATGAAGTGGTTGTAGCTATCATTGACTCTGGTGTTGATGGCACTCATCCAGCTATAAAAGATAATTATAGAGGTAATGATCCAAGTTTAGCAGCATATTCATGGTATAACACAATTACTGGCAAAGACGGATCCGAGGAAACGCCTAGCGACTCAAGAGGCCACGGCACACACGTATGCGGAACTATATTAGGAAGTAGGGAAAATTCACTTTTAGGTGTTGCACCAAAAGCTAAGTGGATGGCTGTTAAAGTATTTGATGACAATGGCGAGACAGATAACGCAAAATTGATTAAAGCAGGCGAATGGATTATGGCTCCTAATGGAGATCCAAAATATGCTCCAAATGTTGTAAATAACTCATGGGGCGGCAATTCAACAGATGGTTTTTATCAAGATATAGTTAAGGCTTGGAGAAAAGCCGGCATATTCCCAGTATTTTCCGCAGGAAATGTAAGCCAATTTAACAACGGTGGAGAAAATTCTATAGGTACTCCTGCTTCATATCCAGAAAGTTATGCAGTTGGTGCTATAAGAAAAGATGAGCACGTGGCTAGATTTTCATTAAGAGGTAAGTCAGATTATACTGATAAGTGGAAGCCTGATATAGTTGCTCCTGGCGTTAATATTCTCTCATCAATGCCAGGTAATAAATATGAGATTTTAACTGGAACATCTATGGCTGGTCCACACGTAACAGGCGTAGTTGCACTTATGCTTTCTGTTAATAAAAATCTAAGCGTTGATCAAATTGAGAAGATATTGAATTCAACAGCAACACCTTTAAAAGATGAAGACTACACAAGTAGTCCTAACCATGGCTATGGTTATGGCAAGGTAAATGCTGCTTTAGCAGTAGAACTAGCAAAGGGACAAGAAAAAGGCAATGAAGTAAATGATAGCTCTATGGCAATATTCTCAGGAAGATTATTAGCACATGGAGAGGATACAGAAGGACCTAAGTTAATTCATAATCCTATAAATAAAATATTTACAACATATAAAACAAGTTTTGATGCAGATGTAAGTGATAACGCTGGTGTTGATAGTGTTACTTTATATCTAAAGACTAAAAATGATTTCGAAGCTTATCCAATGCAATTAAAGAGAGGAACTAAACTTAGTGGATACTACTCAGTTAGCGTTGCTATAAGCACATTTGCATCAGTAAATAATGGATCTTACTATATAGAAGCAAAAGATATCAATGGACAAACGTTTAGAACTGAAGAATTTAATTTTACAGTTGAAAAAGGCATTGGTATCGGATATAGTCAAGACTTTGAAGGAGATATCTCAGGTTTTGAATTTGGAGGAGAAGCAAAATTATTCAAGTGGGGCAATATAAAAGAAGATGAGCCAAACAATAAAGTAGTTGGTATAGCACCATACAAAAAAATTAAAACTGGTTCAGTATTTGTTATGCCGCCAATAGATTTAAGCAATGAGACTAGAAATACAGCTATAAGCTTTAAGCATTACTATGACTTAGGAAATTCGGAATTTGCCTTATTTGATCAAGCTGAAGTATGGATAGCTGAGGCTCGTGAAGACATTGAAGCAGATGATTTAGAATGGAAACTGCAAAGAACTTATAAAAATTCATCAAAGGGACAGTGGCAAGATGAGTATATAGACCTTAGTGCTTATAAAGGCAAAAAGATATGTTTAATGTTTGGCTTTAGACCAAATGGCGAGTACAATACTGAGGGCAAGGGTTGGTATATCGATGATATAAAGATAGAAGAAGCATCTAAAGACATACCAGAAGCACCAAGTAAAGAAATAACACTAGAAGATAAAAAAGATGGTAAATTAATATATAGTTTTTCACCAGTTGAAAACGATAAAATCACTGATTACGAGCTATATAGATCAAGTAGCCCTAATGGACCATTTGAGAGCGTATTAAAATTAAATAAAAAAGATAAATTTAATGGATTTGGAACATATTCAATCAAATTAACTGACACACCTAAACCTCAAAAGGGAACTTATTATTACTACGCAGTAGCAAAAATTGGAGATATTTCTAGCGAAGCATCTAAAACTCTAAGCCATACATTTACAGAAGGTAAAGAGTATTTAGTATATGACTTTGAAAGTGGCGAGCAAGGCTGGACAAGTGAAGGTAGTACTCCTTGGGAGTATGGCAAGCTTGAGTTAGCGGATGCATATGATCATAATTATAAAAAGCCTGCTACAGTAAATTCGCTAGGTAAAAATCCTGGAATGAAGATGTGGTCAACATCAATGAATGATTACAGAAAGGCAAAAACAAAATATACTTTAGTTTCGCCAAGCATGGACCTAAGTAAATTAGAAGATGCTTGTCTTTACTACCAAAACTGGTTCTGCTCTAAGGGTAGAAGAGGTTTTAATGGTTACGACACTTATGATCAAGATATAGGCGAAATTTATTTCTCTAAAGACGATGGAGCAAACTGGGAAAAAGTTTATACACTTAACGAAAATGAAGTAGAAAAACACATTAAAAACTGTTGGTTTACAAATAAAGTCGACATTGCTAAAGAATATTTAAGCGATAAATTTAAAGTTAAATTTGTTTTAGATGCTGGAAGCGATACTCCAAATCTTAGTCCAGAGCAATGCGGCGGCTGGTATATTGACGATGTAAGTATAAATACTAAGAAATCTGATACAAATATAATAACAAAAGCTGATAAAGTGAGTCCATTTAGATTAGAAAATATGGAGAGACTTTCATCTAGTGAAGAGGGACAAGGAATAATACCTCTTAGCGGAAGAGTTTATATCAATGAGACTAATACTTATGTTGACAGCGAAGCAGGTAGCGGCTACTTTGAGATAAAACTTCCAAAAGGTGAATATACAGCTCTTGCAAGCGCTGAAGGATATAGTGATAAAACAATTAGCTTTACCCTTAAAGGCGGAGACCATAAAGAAGACATATACTTAGATAAAGCGGCAAAGAAAACTGTATATATAAATGTTTATGATGAAAATAACGGAGAAATCAGTGGTAACATTAATGTAAAACTATATAAAGAAGGTGAGACTGACATACTTGGAGAAATTGATAGTGACTTTATTAGTTTCAAAGATTTAACTCCAGGTAAATATGTTGCCATCGCTAGCAAAGCAGGATATAAATCTACTGTGAGAGAATTTACTGTGCCTACTGGACCTGTAAGTATAAACCTAGGTCCTAAGGTATTTAATCTTGGCACAAAAGATCTTGGATATCAAAATGAAACTTGTGATGAAATTGCTGGACAAGAATTAAAAGGCAGAGCTTTTGCTAATAAGATTAAAAACGATAAGCTTGGAGAGATTAAAGAAGTATCTTATTATATAACAAAGACAAAGAATGTTGACCTTAGTGGTAGCAAGTATAGAATCTCTATCTATGATAAGGATGACAATGATTTACTACCAGGACGTATTTTATTTACAAAGGATTTAAACTTCGAAAAAGAAGGCTGGAATAAAGTAGATATCACTAACGTACAAGTTGAGGGTGATTTTTACGTAGCATTCACAAAGCTTGATGGTGACTTAGCTCTTGGCATTGACAATAAGATGGAAAGAAATTTATCATATGAAATGTTTAATAATGCTTGGATTGAGCCAGCAACAAAGGGAACTTATATGATAGGAGCTAAGCTAGATGAGTTAAGCGATAAAGAGATGTGCACTGTATCTTTTGATGCCAATAATGGCACAGGCAAGATGAATCCAGTAAAGGTTGAAAAGGGAACAAGATACGAACTACCTAAATGTACTTTTGAAGCGCCAGAAAATAAAGAGTTTAAGGCTTGGCAAGTTTATAATAATGAGATGAATCCTGGAGATGAGCAATATATATCCAAAGATATCACAATAAAGGCCTTATGGAAAGATAAAGAGAAGAAAAACGAGGAAGAGACTGAAAAACTTGATCCAATAAAGCCAAATTCATCTGCGGCGAGTGCAAGTGCAAGTGATTTTACTCACTTTATTCAATATGCTGCTAGCGATGAAGCTAAAAACTATTTAGCTGATTTAGATAAGATAATTGTAAATCATAATGGCACTACAAGTGAAATAAATGATTTTAGTATAATTGATGACGTGGACTATGCATCAAATAGTATAAAGAAATTAAAATTCCCATACAGCGCCGAACTAAATGAAGGAGATACAATAAAATTAGTATCAAAGAAGTACAAAAATCTTATAATAAGTATAAAATCTAATACAAACGCGGGAACTGAGATTTATTATTCGATTAGCTCTGAGATTGAGGGACAAAAAACAATCTGGACAATTAAATTTGATTCAAACGAAGGCAGTGGCACTATGAAAGATGTCAAAATTGATAACGGAGATATATACGAGCTTCCTAAGTGCGAATTTATAGCGCCTACTGGTTATGAGTTTGATGCTTGGGAATATAAGGGATCAAAAGTAGAGCCTGGCCATAAATATCAAATAAATGAAAATGTAACAATAAAAGCTCTATGGAAGAAATTACCAAGTCAAGAGTTTGATGTAAAATTCAATCCTGGTGAAGCTAGTGGTTCTATGGAAGATGCTAAAGCGTATGCAAATGAAGACTTCATTGTGCCTGAAGCGAAATTTATAGCCCCAGATGGAAAAGTATTTGACTACTGGCAATTAGGTAATGAAAAATTACTTCCAGGTCAAAAGATTGTATTAGATAAAAATATTGAGCTTAAGGCTATGTGGTATGATTTATCGCTTAACACAAAAAATCCTTCTGAACCAATCTTAGGAGAAATAAAATCAGAAGATCCATCTTTAACTAAAGAAAATTGTAAGCACAGCATTGCATATAAGACAAGCGATAAGGAATATCTTGATGCTATCAGAAAAATAAGTATAAAAAGAAAGAGTGGAGATATAAATAATTATATATTTACTCAAGAAGAAGGACAAGATATGAACAGACAAGATATTTTAAATCTTGTATTTACAAATAAAACTTTCTTTGAAAGAGATGACGAGATAATCATCTCAGCAAGAGGATATAAAGATTTAAGACTTCACGTATTATATAGTGAAGATGCTGGTTTGAGCGCTTTATATAATCTTGAAATTGTATCAAAAATTAAATTTGAAACATTTGGCGGCACAGTGATTGAAGATCAAACTGTAAGAGTGGGCTCTTCAGGAATCAATGGACTAGCAAAACCAAATCCAAATCCTAGTAAAAAAGATTATAAATTTGCTGGATGGTATAAGGATAAAGAATGTAATGAAATTTTTGATTTTGATACAGAAAGACCTATCACAGATATGACTGTTTATGCAAAATGGGAAAAAGAAGCTCCTAAGCCACAACCAGAGCCACAACCACAACCAGAGCCAAATCCACAACCAGAACCAAATCCACAACCAGGGCCACAGCCAGAGCCAAGGCCATTACCATTGCCAGAAATTGACGAAAAACCGATTAGGCCATATAGACCTAGACCAAAAACTGAAATTAAAGAAGAGAAAAAAGTTAAAGAAGAAACACCTAGCACTAAGCCTATAGAAAATAAAGTTCAAGAAAAGCTTCCTACTAAACCTATTGAAACAAAGAGGGAAGAAGGTATTATAATCGAATACCCTAAACAAGAGGTTAATCTTAAGGACGTTTCAAATACACCAAAAGATGAAGCTATAAGAAATATGGTAGAAAGAGGCGTTCTAAAGGGCATGGGCAATGGAGAGTTTAAAGCAGATTTAAGCATTAATAGAGCCATGGTAACAAAAGTATTCATGACTATATCTTTAGATAAAAATGTTAATGATATGAATATATTTACTGATTTAAAAAATGATAAGTGGTACTATGAATCTATATTGTGGGCTAAATCTAAGGGGATAATAAACGGCTATAGTGACGGAACTGTTAAAGCAGAAAAGAAAGTTACTAGACAAGAGTTTATAGTTATGCTATACAAGCTTATTAAGATAAACAATATAAAATTATATGATGTAGTAAGTGTAGATGAGAATGAGTTTAAAAATCTTCCACAATGGTCAAAAGAAGCAGTTATAGCGATTAAAAAGACTGGACTACTTCAAGTTGAGTCAAAAGGTAAGTACGCACCTGAATCTGAATTTACTAGAGGTGAACTTGCTTATACGCTTGATATGCTTATAAAACTACTAATACTACAAAATAAATAGGCTGAATTTATATAATACAAAGGGCTATGAGATAACTCATAGCCCTTTATCTTGTTAAAATTATTTAATTTTTTCTAAAAATATATTTTTAATTCTATCTAATTCATTTTCTGCCTCGGATTCATTTTTAGTTCTTATCGAGAAATAAAATTTAATCTTAGGCTCTGTGCCAGATGGTCTTACCGCTATCCATGAATAATCATCGATGTAGTACTTAAGCACATTTGACTTATCAAGTCCAGTCTCATCATTTAAGTAGTCAATCCTTTTAATAAATTTAAGTCCATCTATCTCAGTTTTATAATTATTTCTAAAATTATCCATAATCTTATCCATCTTGTCCTTGCCATCAAGTCCTTCGAAGACTATAGACTCTTGCGTTTGAACAAAGTAGCCATATTTTTCATATAGTTCATTTAAGTGGCCTAAGACGTTTATATCATGCTTTTTATAATAAGAAGTCATTTGAATAAGTATCATAAAAGCGTTTACAGCATCTTTGTCTCTAACAAAATCTTTATAAACATAGCCGATACTTTCTTCAAAGCCGAAGAAAAAGTGCTTGTCACTAGTATTTTCAAAGTCATTTGCAAGCTTACAGATGTTTTTAAAACCAGTCAAAACATCTTTAGATTCAAGACCATGGTCCTTGGCAATGGCTTTTGCAAAATCTGATGTAACGATTGATTTAACAAGATATGAAGTTTCTTCGGCCTTTTTATGATTAAGAATGAAGTCAAGCATAAGCGCGCCAAGCCTGTTGCCATCTAAAATTACATATTCGTCATTATTCCTCACAGCCATATTGATTCTGTCGCAGTCAGGGTCACTTGCAAATATCGCATATGCATTTTTTTCTTTAGCCAGCTTTATCGCCTCGTTAAAAGCTTCTTTAAACTCAGGATTAGGGTAAGGGCAGCTAGTAAAGTCAGGGTCTGGATGCTCTTGAATTTTAGGTATATGATAATTTTTAAAGCCAAAATCCTTTATCACTTTGACAATTGGCTTAAGACCAGTACCATTGAGAGGTGTGTAGACAAAATTTAAATTTTTATCCATATCTACATCAAGTTTTATAGAGTAGAGATCCTTATAATAAGAGTCAAAAAACTCATCATCAATTATTTTAAGATAATTTTCGTCATTATCTGTAATAGAAATATTATCAAAGCTTACAGTCTTCATCTTATTTTGTACGAGATCAGCCATCTCTTCAAGAATTTGTGATCCGTGCTCGTTATAAACCTTGTAGCCATTGTAATCTTTTGGATTGTGGCTCGCAGTTACCATGACCCCACAGGAGGCCTTGTAATGCCTTATGCCATAGCTCACGAAAGGCGTTGGCAACGCATCATCAAAAAGATAAACCTTAATACCTTCTTTTGTGAAAATGTTTTTGCTAAGATGAGCAAATTCACGAGACATATGCCTTGTATCGTAGCCAATAACTACAGATGTCGCATCAAATTTTTCTTTTAATACTAGGGCGATGGCTTTGGCAGCAAGTTTAACTGTATATACGTTCATCATGTTTGTACCAAGACCAAGCTTACCTCTAAGACCAGCAGTTCCAAATACTAGGTCAGTCGCAAAATTATTTTTAATTTCATCTTCACTCATCTTTTTAAGAAGAGCATCGTCATCGCTACTTAAACTTGAATACGAAAGCCAAGTTTTGTATTTGTCATTAGTACTATTAGTTCTAATTTTCTTTTTATTTGAGAGCAAATAATATTTCATATTAAAAATCCTTGTAAGATCATCCATTATCTTAAGAATTTCCTTGCTTGCGTAGCTCGTTTCTATGTAGACATTCACAAGCTTGTAAGGCCTTTTAAAATCAGAGCTCTTAGTAGATGAAAGATTATTCTCATCAAAATACATGTCTACGCTATCTTTATTATAATAAGTAAGAACCTTAAGCAAAGTCTCATACGCTTCGTAATAGCTATTTACCTCATAAGCTTTGCCATCTATATATATATAAGAAAGAATAAGTCCGCTTTTATAATTAGCATAAGTGAAGCAGTAAGGCTTAGTCGTTATGATTTGTGTATATGATTTATTTTTATTTATATCGTCATCGCTGTTTTTGAATTTCAAAATTTTGCTCATTAAATCACTCCTTTGTATATATTATAATACATATAGGGAAGATAAACAATAAAAAAGATCAAACTACAATAGTTTGATCAATATATGGCGGGAGTATGTGCGAATCGAACACACCTATGAAGCTACAAACCCCACATGCACGGTTTTGAAGACCGGAGAGCCCACCAGGACTCATCTACCCCCAGACCTATATATTATAGCATAATTGATATGAATTTACAAGTTATTTATATTTATTATGAGAATTTTTATAAAAAATCAATAAAAATTAAAAAAAGTCTTGCTATTTCCAAAAATTTATGGTAAAATATCAATGTTATGAAATTTGGAGGTGAGATTATTGGCAAACATTAAATCTGCGAAGAAAAGAATATCAGTTATTAAGAATAAAACTTTAGTAAATAAATCTAGAAAAACTGAGCTTAAGAACCTTATAAAGAGATTTGAATTATTGGTTAGCGAAAGCAAAACAGACGAAGCTAGAGAAGTACTTAAAGTTATAGATAAAAAGTTAAAGAAAGCAGAACAAAGAAACTTATTCCACAAGAATAAAGTTGCTAGAAAGATGAGTAGATTAACTCACAAGTTAAATAAGGCTGTTTAGTTAAAAGAGACCTTATTGTCTCTTTTAACTAATTTTAAATTTTTTAAAAAATTTTTAAAAAACCCTTTACAAATCAAAAATCTTGTTGTATAATAGTAAAGTAGTTTTGGACCATTAGCTCAGATGGTAGAGCAACTGACTCTTAATCAGTGGGTCTAGGGTTCGAGTCCCTAATGGTCCACCACGAAGAAACGTGTTGTTGCACGTTTCTTTTTTTATAAACTTAAAAGGAAGTGTTTTGGTGAAATATGAAGAAATCAATGAAATTTTAGGGGAAAATATAAAAATATTATTAAATAAAAATAAAGAATATACTGGTTACGCAAGAGAGATTGTAATGCCAGAAGAAGATGATGAAATTCAGGAACCAATTTTAGTTTTAGAAATGGAAGGTAGAAAACAAGATACTATTGATGGTTTTTATATAAAAGATATATTATCAGTAGAAATACTATAGTTTCAGGCACAGCAATGTGTCTTTTTTTATTGTGATTACCATCACTATAAATCCATTCATTGTGATTACCATCACTATAAATCCATTCATTGTGATTACCATCACTATAAATCCATTCATTGTGATTCTAAGCAATTGACAAATACCCCATTTAATGTTAAGATATTAGCAGGTGATTATAATGGAGAATTTTGTAATTATAGATGGTTCGAGCCTACTTAACAGGGCTTTTTATGCAATTAGATTATTAAGTAACAAAAAAGGTATATTTACTAACGGTATCTATGGCTTTTTAAACATGCTCGACAAGATTAAGGCTGACTACGAGCTAAAATATATGTGCGTGGTCTTTGATAGAAAAGAAAAAACTTTTAGAAAAGATATTTATGATGATTACAAGGGCAATAGAATGAAGTTCCCTGATGAACTAAGCGTTCAATTCCCAATACTTAAGGATATACTTACTAAGATGGGTATTAAGGTTTTAGACAAGGCTGGCTTTGAGGCAGACGACCTTGCTGGCACTTTAACTATGATTGATGATAAAGATATTAAGAAGCTTTTAATAACTGGTGATAAGGACTATCTACAATTAATTAAGGACGATACAGACGTTATTATCACTAAGAAGGGCGTTAGTGAGTTTGATACATATAATATTGAAAAGATGAACGAGGTTTATGGACTAAGCCCTGATGAATTCATCGATCTAAAGGCTCTTATGGGTGATCAATCGGACAATATCCCTGGCATTTATGGTATTGGTGAAAAGACTGCTCTTAAAATTCTTAGCGAGTATAGGACTATAGAAAATCTTTATAATCACATTGACGAGCTTAAAATTAACAAGACTAATCAAAGGATAATTGATGGCAAGGACATGGCTTTCTTATCTAAAAAGCTTGCGACTATCGTTAAAGATGTTGATATACCGATGAATATCGATGATTACAAAATTAATGATGCTGATAATGATGCACTTAGAGAAATTTTTGAAGAATTAGA
>UMIY01028892.1_pt1 | contig 10844 bp, 13 predicted proteins | sample 1965921 | NCBI WGS metagenome assembly UMIY01 (sample SAMEA4836134, study PRJEB28245) | human gut metagenome | biome: gut microbiome; material: fecal sample | place: Denmark | collected 2008
GCCTCGCGGGCGCGTGCCCCTACTTCGCCGGCGCGTAGCCGACCCGACGTCCTTCTCGCCCCGTCGCCCTACGCGTCGCGCCAGCGCTCGAGGGTGGGCAGCACCGCGCCCAGAAGCGACGCGCTCTCGTCCACGGTCCAGCCCATCGCCTCGGCCATGCGCGGCGCGCAGTCCTCGATCATCTCGTCCATCGTGGTCTCGTAGGTGTAGGCGCCGCCGTCGTAGCACCAGCGGCAGAAGTCTGGGTTCTCGGAGCCGTCGGCGTCGTGTCCGAGCTGGTCGGGGCCGGTGAACATCATGCCGCAGCTCTGGCAGTAGTGCTCGGGCATCTCCAGCAGCTCGGTCACGGGGACGTCGAGCTCGCGCGCGATGAGCTTGGTCATGTCGATTCCCGGCGAGGTCTCGCCGCGCTCCCAGCGGCTCACGGCCTGGCGGGTGATGTAGAGCCTGCGAGCCAGCTCCTCCTGCGTGAGCCCGCGCTCGCGGCGCAGGCGGGGCAGCACGTCCTTGATGGCCATGTCGGCCTCCCTTCGGCTTGGTTGCTGGCACCAGTATCGCCGCACGGAGGCCCCGGTCCAAGCAACGTTCCGTTGCGCGCAAGCGCAGCGGTGCGCCCATCGGCGCGGCGGGTATAACTTCGCACAAGGCAACGGATTGGAGAGCTCATGAGGCATCAGTGCAAGGTGACGGTCCTGGACAAGAAGTGCTTTCCCGACCTGCAGGAGCGCTACCTGGCGGACCCGGCGAGCGGGCCATGCCCGTGCTTCGAGGTGGGGCAGGAGTTCCTGTTCTCGCGCGAGGACGGACGCGACGACTTCTGGCACTTTGGGCGCGACCTCGACCCGGCCTTCCCGTGCGCGGAGGCGTGGGACTGCGTCAGCCGCTACATCTACACGGCGCTGCAGGGCGGCTCCATCATGCACGGCTGGACCAACGACGAGCGCGTGATGATCGCCTGCTGCAACGACGGCACGCGCCCGGTGGTCTTCAGGATCGAGCGCATCGACATCCCCGAGACCGAGGCAGAGGCCGCATGGCTCGCCGAGCAGGACTTCTCCAACTCCGCGGAGGACGCCTACACCGGCGCGTGAGCCCGTTGCCTGCGCTACTCGGACTCAGCGCGATAGCGCGCCCGGTACGAGATCTCGACGGCGAGAAGTGCCTGGGAGAGAAGGACCGGCGACCCGGAGCGCCGCGCTATCATGAAGGGCCAGCATGTGGGGCGAGGGAGGTTTCTGTGGAGTGCCGAATCGTGGACATGCCGGCGTTCAGGTTCGCCGGCGTGGCGGCACGGGTTCCCCTGCAGTACGAGGGCGAGAACCCGGCAATCGCGCGACTCGCCGAGAGCATTACGGAGGCGCAGCGCGCCGAGATGCGCCACCTCATGGACCTCGACCCGCGCGAGGTGGTGAACGTCTCGTGGGACTCGGACACCAACTTCCAGCGCGAGGAGGGCGAGCTCACGCACCTCATCGGCGTGCTCACCACGCGCCCGGCGGCCGAGGTCGGTGCGGGGCTCGCGACGCTCGAGGTGGCAGCCGGGACGTGGGCGGTCTTCCCGAGCGACGGGACCTTCCCCGAGGTCATGCAGCAGACGACGGCAGACATCTACGGCACGTGGCTCGCGACGGCGCCCTACGAGCTTGACGGTTTCTGCATGTTCTCGTTCAGCCGCGTGCGCGGCGACGGGACCGCGTACAGCGAGGTCTGGGTGCCGGTCAGAGCTCGTCTCGCGTAAGCGCCAAGCCAAGGGCGACGATGGCGCAGCCTGCGACCGCAAGCGCGGGCAAGACCTGCACCGGCTCGCCCGTGGCCGGCAGGGCGGCTTGTCCTTGCTGGCCGCCCTCTCCGGCGATGCCGTCGTTATCGGTGCCGCCTCCGGGCCGCGATTCTCCCGTGCCGGCGCCCCCCTCGCCCTGTCCGGGATCGTCGCCCTGTCCCGTGGCAGGAACAAAGTCGCGCTGCTCGGTGAGCCCGCAGCGGTCACAGGTATAGATCGTGTAACCTTGCTCGGTCTCCGTGGGAGGCACCACGCTCGTGGACGCCCAGGCGTGTCCCAGGGGGCCGCCCGAGGCAAAGGTCTCCGTGCCCCGTGCGCCGCACGAGCAGGAGTACCAGTACTGCGCCGGGTCGGTGCACGTTGCACCGGCGAAGAGAAACGCGTCCTCCGCCACCTGACGGTCGAACGTGTGCTGGTCCTTGATCACCGTGCCGCCGTAGTCGAACGAGTCGTCATGCGTGGTGTGGACCGTGCCCTCGTTTCGGAACGAGATGTTGCCGCCAAACGTGGTGTTGCCTGCGTTGGTGAAGGTCGAGTTTGGCGGCACAGAAAGCGTGGAATGATAGCCCTGCCAATGCGGTTCGAAGCGAACGTTGCGCGTCGTAAGGGAGGAGCCTGCGACATTTCATCCCACCGGGTGTGCGACGAGGCATTTACCTGCGGATTTACGAGCCTGAGAAGAGATCCTCCCCTCGGTGCGGGGCCCTTCTCGGCCAGAGAAATTATGTAAATCTGCCCACTGGGCTGCGGCTTGCCGCAAAGTGTTAAAGGAATCGAAATAACGCTCGGCTACAGTACAGGGGCAGCCCCGCGGAGCGCGGGGCTCCCTGACGTTTTTTGTGCGCGTTACCACCTAAGGAGGAGTTGCCATGTCCGCTTCTGTCTCTCGTCGTACGTTCCTTGGCATCGCCGGCGGTGCCGCTTCCGTCCTCGGCCTCGCCGCCTGCAGCGGCAACGACGCCGCCACGTCTGGCGATGACGCCAGCGCCGCGTCCGACGACTCCTCGGACAAGACCTACATCGTCGCCACCGACACCACCTTCGCGCCGTTCGAGTTCACCAACGACGCCAACGAGTTCGTGGGAATCGACGTCGACATCCTCGCCGCCATCGCCGCCGACCAGGGCTTCCAGTACGATCTCAACTCCCTCGGCTTTGACGCCGCGGTGGCCGCCCTCGAGTCCAACCAGGCCGACGCCGTGATCGCCGGCATGTCCATCACCGAGGAGCGCCAGGAGAAGTACGACTTCTCCGACCCCTACTACGACTCCTACGTCTGCGCGGCTGCCGCCGAGGGCGGCGACGTCTCGAGCCTCGAGAACCTGAACGGCATGACGGTGGCCTGCAAGACCGGCACCCAGAGCGCCAGCTGGGCCGAGTCCATCGCAGAGGAGTACGGCTTCTCCATCACCTACTTCGACACGTCCGACATGATGTACCAGGACGTCCTTACCGGGAACACCGCCGCGTGCTTCGAGGACTACCCCGTCATGGCCTACGGCGTGGCGCAGGGCAACGGCCTCACGATCATCGGCACCGACGAGGAGGAGTTTGCAACCCCGTACGGCTTCGCCGTCATGAAGGGCAAGAACCCCGAGCTCATCGAGATGTTCAACGCGGGCCTCGCCAACATCCGGGAGAGCGGCGAGTACGACGAGATCGTCGCCAAGTACCTCGAGGCGTAGAGCTCTGTTGCAAGAGCTAGGAAGACTGGGGCTGCGCGGCACGGACGCCGCGCAGCCCCCTGATGGTAGTAAGGGACCCCATGGACGCATCTCTGATTGACACTCTCGTGGCGGCGTGGCCGCTGCTGTGGCAGGGCCTGCAGATGACGGTCTACGTGACCGTGGTCTCGCTCGTCGTGGCCATGCCGCTCGGCATCGTCACCTGCCTCATGAACCTCTCCAAGTTCCGCGTGCTGCGCGGCATCGCCAAGTTCTACATCTGGATCATCCGCGGCACGCCGATGCTCGTCCAGGGCTTCTACCTTTACTTCGCCGTGCCGCAGCTCATGCAGGCCACCATCGCTCCGGACTTTCGCCTGGACATCATCACGGCGAGCATCCTCACGCTGATTCTCAACGCCGGCGCCTACTCCGCAGAGATCTTCCGCGGCGCAATCCAGTCCGTGCCCAAGGGCCAGACCGAGGCGTCTCGCTCCTTGGGCGTGAGCCACGGCAAGACCATGCTCAAGATCGTCCTTCCCCAGGCCGTCCGCATCTGCCTGCCGAGCCTCGTGAACCAGTGCATCATCACGCTCAAGGACTCCACGATCATGTACGCGCTCGGCCTGCCTGAGATCATGAACCAGGCAAAGGTCTACGTCGGTCGCACGATGGACTCGTTCGCCACCTACACCTGGGTGGCAGTCATCTTCCTCGTGATCACCAGCGTGCTCATGATCGTCTCGTCCCAGCTCGAGAAAAGGATGCGCAAGTAATGGCAAGCAAGAAGCAGACCAGCGAGGTCAAGATCCACGTCGAGGGCCTCACCAAGGACTTCGGTGAGAACCACGTCCTGCGCGGCATCGACATCGACATCCACGCCGGCGAGGTCGTCTGCGTGATCGGACCGTCCGGCTCCGGCAAGTCCACGTTCCTGCGCTGCATCAACCGCCTCGAGGAGGCCACCTCGGGCGAGATCGTGATCGACGGCAACTCCATCACCGGCCCCAAGGCCAACGTCGACAAGATCCGCCAGCACGTGGGCATGGTCTTCCAGCAGTTCAACCTCTTCCCGCACTACAGCGTGCGCGAGAACATCATGTACGCGCCGGTGGAGCTCAAGCTCATGAGCAAGGAGGAGGCCTCCGCCACCGCCGAGCGCCTGCTCGCGCGCGTGGGCCTCTCCGAGAAGGCCGACGCCATGCCGCGCTCGCTCTCCGGCGGACAGCAGCAGCGCGTGGCCATCGCCCGCGCCCTGGCCATGAACCCCGACATCATGCTCTTCGACGAGCCCACCTCCGCCCTCGACCCCGAGATGGTCGGCGAGGTCCTCGACGTCATGCGCGAGCTCGCCGAGCAGGGCATGACCATGGTGATCGTCACGCACGAGATGGGCTTCGCGCGCGAGGTTGCCGACCGCGTGTGCTTCGTCGACGAGGGCGTCATCCAGGAGCAGGGCACTCCGGCCGAGGTCTTTGGCTCGCCCAAGAACCCGCGCACCCAGAGCTTCCTCTCCAAGGTCCTCTAGGCGTCGGGGCAGGGCGCCGTGCTGGGCATCGTCGGCTATGGCGGCTTCGTCGCGTCCGCGGCGGCGCTGTGCCTCACGCCGGGCATCGACACCGTCTACATCCTCACGCGCACCGTCTCCGGCGGCCGCCGCGAGGGCCTGGCCAGCGCACTCGGCATCAACGCCGGCCTGGTGGTGCACACGATTCTCGTTGTGGCGGGGCTGTCGCTGCTCCTTGCCGCCTCGCCGGTCGCCTTCGGCGCGATCAAGGTGGCGGGTGCGGCGTACCTCGCGGTGATGGGCGTGCGGAGCATCCTCTCCGGGGGCTCGTCCTTCTCGGTGGGCGAGGGGGATGAGGGGGCATCGGCCGGGTCAAGCCTGCGCGTCTTTGCCCAGGGCGTGCTGACCAACGTGCTCAACCCCAAGATCATCCTGTTCTTCCTGGCACTGCTGCCGCAGTTCGTGGTCACGCCCAACCCCTTCGGACCTGTGCCGTTCCTGGCGCTCGGCCTCACCTACGTGGCGCTCTCCACGCTCTGGACCGTGGTGATCGTGGCCGTTGCATCGCCCTTCTCGCGCCTGCTCACGCGCAGCCCGCGCGCGGGGCGCGTGACCTCCGTGGTCTCCGGTCTCGTCTACATCGCCCTCGGCGCCACGATCTTCCTCACGGCATAAGACGCCTAGCCCGGCGCGTGTCAAAGTGTTTTGACTCGCCCCGGGCATCCGTTGCGGGTACGATTCCCGCAGGGAAGGCGCAGGGAAAGGGGTGTGCCATGGCGGAGGGGCTTCAGAGCGCGCGCAGGGTCGTGGGCGAGCGCGTCCGCGAGCGGCGCGAGGCTGCCGGCCTCACGCAGGCCGAGCTCGCCGAGCGCATCTACGTGAGTCGCCAGACGGTCAACAACTGGGAGACCGGCAAGACGCTCGTCGACGTGCAGAGCCTTACCCTCATTGCCGCCGAGCTGGGCACGAGCGCCTCCGAGCTTCTCGGCGAGCGCGGCGCGGAGGCCGTGCGTGCCGAGGTCGAGTCCCGCCACGAGCTCGTGGTCCTTCTCGGTCGGGCCGCCCTCTCGTATGCGACGTTCTTCGTCGCCACCCTCGTCCACGGGTACGTGGTTCTGCTCGCGAGCTCGATCTGGGACGTCGCGACGGGCGTGAGGCTCCTGACCAGCTTCCTCCGGTTCGCCGCCTGCGCCTGGAACTGCGTCTGCGACGCCCGCGTCACCCGGTTCATGCGCGCGCACGACCTGGCAGACGCCACGCGGCTCTGGGCCTTCCTCGAGGGGCGCGATCCCGAGGACGCCCTGCCCGATGACCCCCTCTATCGCACGTTCCTGCCCATGTGGCGCTTCTGGCTGTCGCTCGCCGCCGTGGGCCTGTTCCTGCTTGCGCTGCTGCCCGCGATGCTTGCCTAGCGCATCACCGACGTGGCGATGTAGGCGGCGTAGAGCACCACGAAGATCACGCCGTTCACGCGGCTCATCTCATGGCGGCGCCCCACGTAGGCAAAGCCCACGAGCGCGAGCGAGAAGGCCGCGACGAGCACGAGGTCCAGGTTGTAGGCGGCGTCGTAGGGGATGGGGGAGAAGAGCGCGGGGCCGCCCATCACGAGCAGCAGGTTGGCGATGTTCGAGCCGGTGACGTTGCCCACGGCGATGTCGGAGTTGCCGCGCAGCGCCGCCACGACGGTCGTCACGAGCTCGGGCAGGCACGTGCCGAGCGCCACCACGGTGATCCCGATGACGCGCTCGGAGATGCCGGCGGCGCCGGCGAGGAGCGTGGCGTTGTCCACCACGAGGTCGGCGCCCACCTTGAGCATGACGGCGCCCGCGACGACGAGCCACAGAGCCCAGGCCACGCTCGAGCGACGCCCGTCTGCGGCTTGCCCCCCGGCGTCCTGCCGGGGATCCGCGTCCTTCTCGTCCGCGCCCTCCCTGAGGCCCATCTGGGTGGTGCGGACGAGGAACGCGGCAAAGGCAGCGAGCAGCACGATGCCCTCGAGCTGCGTGACCTCCCCGTTCGTGTTGGCGAGAAGCGCGAGCAGGGCGCAGGCCGCAACGCTCACGGGGATCTCGAAGCGGATGGTGCCGCGCGAGAGCGCGACGGGGGCGATGACGGCGGAGAGGCCGAGGATGAGCAGCAGGTTGGCGAGGCAGCTCCCCACCACGTTGCCGAAGGCCATGTCGGCGTGGCCCGCGGCGGCCGAGGTGATGCTCACGACGAGCTCGGGCAGGGAGGTGCCGATGGCGACGACGGTGAGGCCGGCCACGCGCTCCGGCATCCCGAAGCGCGCGGCCAGACGGCACGCGCCGTCCACGAGGAGGTTGGCGCCGCCCACGAGCAGGCCAAACCCAACGACGATGATGACAAGGCTGAGAAGCACGACGATCCTTTCGGGTCGGGAATACCACATCCAGTATTCCTGAGGGGAATCTCCCCAAGATGCGGTCGGCGTCCGACTCCCGAGCGAATCCACAGATGCGTGCCTACGCGTGCTCGCCCAGCAGGAACCTCCAGGCAGGCACCACCTCCACGCGCACCCCGTCTTGCTCAAGGACCTCCTCTTCCTCCTTGGTCACGATGACAAGCCGCTTGATCGCATCGTCTGCGCGCGCCAACCGGATGAGGTTGCCCACCTCGCGCTCACGCGCCTCGCCGGCGATCGAGTAGGCAACCTGGACGGCAAGCCCGGCCTCGGGGACGTAGAAGTCAACGTCAACGCCCGTCCGCGAGGACTTTGCGTAGTGAAGCCCCTCGCCAAATCGGTCGTAGAGCGCAACCGCTATCTCGTTTTCAAGCAGGGCCGTCTCCCGGTCGAAGAGGAACAGGTTCAGAAGACCGTTGTCCGAGAAGTAGTACTTGGGTGACCCTTCTCGCTCAACGAACTTCGCGTTTGCGTTGGTGATGCCGAAGAGGAGGTACGCCTCTCTCGCGTAGCCAACATATGAGATGACAGTGTCTTTGGAGATGCCGTACCCGATCCCCTTCAGGGCGTTGTGGAGCGTGGAGAACGATACGTCCGTGCGGACGGTCTCGGCGACCTTCTTCATGAGCACGCGCAGTGCGTCGACGTTGCGCACGTTGTAGCGGGCCGCGATGTCGCCGAGGAGCACCTTCTGGTAGACGTTCTCGACGTACTCGCGCGGGGAGGCGTAGTGCAGCGACTCGGGAAATCCGCCCTGCTGGTAGAAGACGTCGAAGTGACGTGAGATGCGCCCGACGTCCCGCGTTGCGTAGAGCGCGCTCCCCTCGTGAGCCTGCCCACGAGCATCGAGATACTCGTCGAAGCGGTAGGGCGTCACATGCAGCGTGAAGTACCTGCCCCCCAGCGTCGAGGAGACCTGTCGTCCAAGCATCGTGGCGCTGCTGCCTGTGATATACACGCGCTCGCCCGCATCTGCGAGGCGGCGGGCAAACTTCTCCCAGTTGGCGACGATCTGGATCTCGTCGAAGAAGTAGTAGCCTTGCTCGTCGCTGAGTTCGCTCTGAGCGAGCAGGATGTCCTGAAAGTCATCGGAGGTGAAGCCTACGAGTCGCTCGTCCTCAAAGTTGACGTAGATGATGCGCTCCCACGCGACGCCGCTCTCCACAAGACCCTGCGCTACTCCGTAGAGCAGGGTCGACTTTCCCGCGCGTCGCAGGCCCGTGATGACGTAGTTTGCCTGGGGGTCGAGCGAGTAGCGGCGAGGAACGACTTGCGCGTTGCGGATGACCTCATGCTGGTCGAAGATGATGCGCTTGAGCGCTTCTCGATTCATGGCACCTCGCCTCACCCATCTTGTCTTCTATAGTCGATAAAACTATATCAAATCCGTCTTGTATACTCGACAAAATAGATCCACTTCATCGATTACGAAAGACGGAATGAGAAACGTCGAATGCTTTGAGGCGGGTTGAGGCGGGTTGAGGCGGGTTGAGGCGGGGATGGGGTGTTGGACAGCCCGCGTCCCTTGGCCGTCATCTCGCCGCGCGTGGCGTGCTACACTGCCCCGTGGCCCACCGGGCCCCTGACGAGGGCAGCCGTACCAGGAACGCAAAGACGGCGCATCTACCGAGGGAGGCTTTCATGAACTGGGTCGTGCTCGTGTGTTCCGGGATGCTCGAGGCCGTGTGGGCGCTGGCGCTCGATCGCGCGGAGGGCTTCACGAGGCCCCTGCCCACGATCGTCTTCATCGCCGCGCTCGTGGCGAGCATGCTCGGGCTCAGCCACGCCGTGCGCACCATCCCCATCGGGACCGCGTACGCCGTGTGGGTCGGGATCGGCGCGGCGGTGACGGTGGGCTACGGCATCGCCACCGGGGCGGAGCCCTTCTCCTGGGCAAAGGTCGCACTGCTCGTGGGGCTCGTCGGCTGTGTGGTGGGCCTCAAGCTCGTGGGGGAGTCCCACTAGCGTCCGAGCGTCCCCCCTCGCGCTACAATCTCGGCGAGAAGAACGCCCGCGACGGCAGGGAGGCACACATGGCAATCGAGAGCGTGGCGATCGTCGGTCGCGGTGCGGTGGGGATGCTCTACGGCTCCATCGCCGAGAGGAACCTCGGGTCGGACGCCGTCGAGTTCGTGATGGACGACGAGCGCCTTGCGCGACACGCGGGGGAGACCCCGCTGGTGAACGGGGAGCCCCTCCGCGTGCGCACCGTGCCCGCGAGCGATGCCGCCCCCGTCGACCTGGTCATCCTCGCCACCAAGGCGACCGGGCTCGACCAGGCGCTCCACACCATGGAGCGGCTCGTGGGCCCGCGCACGGCGATCGCCTCGCTGCTCAACGGCATCACGAGCGAGGAGCGCGTGGCGGAGCGCTTTGGCTGGGCGCGCACCGTGCTCTCGGTCGCGCAGGGCATGGACGCCGTCTTCATCGGCGGCGAGATGACCTACACCCATCCCGGCGAGATACGCTTCGGCGCCGCTCCGGGGACGGACCCGGGCGTGGTGGGCGACGTCGCGGACTTCTACGGGCGCGCCGGCATCCCGCACGTGGTCGAGGCGGACATCCGCTGCCGCATGTGGGTGAAGCTCATGCTCAACGTCGGGATAAACCAGACCTGCATGGCCTTCGGCGGCACGTACGGAACTGCGAGCGAGCCGGGCAGCGAGCAGAACCGCTGCTTCGTCGCCGCCATGCGCGAGGCGCTGGCCGTGGCGCGCGCCGAGGGGGTCGACGTCACGGAGGCGGACCTCGCGCAGATGGCGGACCTCGTCGCGGGCCTCGAGCCGGACGGCCTGCCGTCCATGGCGCAGGACCGCATCAACCGCAAGCCGACCGAGGTGGAGGAGTTTGCCGGCACCATCATCCGGCTGGCCGAGAAGCACGGCATCCTCGTTCCCACCAACCGCTGGCTCTACGGGCGCATCAGGGAGATTGAGACGGGCTTCTAGCTGGGGGGTGGCCGCGCTGCCCGCCGGGGACCCGGCGTGTCACAAAGTGGCGCCGATTGGGCGTTTGCCGGCCCCTGCGTACCGGAGGGGCGCCCCCGTGTCAGAAACCCCTTGCGATTGGGTGGCATCCTTGATGCCGGGGCGCGCCTCGGGGCCGTCGGAGGGCCCCATGGGCCCGAGGTTCTTCTCGCCACCTGCTGTTTTTCTGGCGAGAAGAACCACGTGCGGGCCCGTATATCAAACATGCCGCCCAATCGCACGCGGTTTTGGCCCGGGAGGCCTTTGCCCGCGTCCAGGAGAGGTCGTGGCGGCGCCCCGCTACCGCTCGAACGCCCAGTCGCGCGAGACCGCGCTCGCGCCCAGCTCGAAGTGCAGCCTGGCGATGCCGAGGTCGACCTTGCCGCACGAGAGCGCCGGCAGCGCGCGGGCGCGCACCGTGCGTCCGTCCTCAAGGAGCTCAAAGCGGAAGCGCTGCTGGTTCAGGGCCGTCGGGGCCAGGCGCGCCGCCTCGACGCCCGCGGTG
>UMIY01011589.1_pt1 | contig 10841 bp, 10 predicted proteins | sample 1965921 | NCBI WGS metagenome assembly UMIY01 (sample SAMEA4836134, study PRJEB28245) | human gut metagenome | biome: gut microbiome; material: fecal sample | place: Denmark | collected 2008
TGCCAATGCATTTGAAATTATAAGACCTATAGCAATATACTTGTCTGGGTTTTTGCCAAGAGCTTTTACTAGAGTTTCATTGTCGCCAGTTGCCAAAAGTAAATATCCTTTTTCTGTTTTTAAAAACCAATCTAAAATAATTTTTATTATTAGGGTCATGACAATTAAAATTACAATTTTTGGCAGGCTTTCAAAAAGTTGAAAAACAGTTTTATAATCAAAGAAGGTAACATTTGGCGTGCCAGTAATTCTCAAATTAACTGAATATAAAAATGTCATAGTCAAAATCCCTGCAAGTATTGCCTGAATTTTAAATTTTCTAAATAAAATATAAGTTATATATCCACCAAGACCACCTGCAATAAGTGAAACTAACATTGCAAGTAGTGGGTTCATTCCAAGAGTTAGCATCTTTGCAAAGGCAAAAGCTCCCAGCGGAAAGGTACCTTCCACAGACATATCTGGAAAATCTAAAATTTTAAATGTTATTACTACTCCTATTGTCAATATGGAAAATATAAGTCCCATGACAATGGATTCCATTATTACTGAATTCAACTTTCTTCCTCCTAAAATTTATTACAATTTTTTATTCAACGACCTTTGCGTCTTTCATTAAATTATCTTCATTACTTAGTCCAAGGGCCTCAGCAGTTTTTTTGTTTACAACTTTTCTTGTATCTGTAGAAAATACTACTGGGACTTCAGAAACTTTTTTGCCGCCAAGAATTTCACTTGCCATGCCTGCTGCTTTCTTTCCAAGATCTACATAGTCAACACCTGCACTAAATAGTATTCCATTTTCTACAGGTCCTTCTTCTGATGCAAAGGAAGGAATTTTTGCTTCCTTTAAAGATTCTGCTATTATTGTTGAGGCAGATGAAACTGTGTTATCTGTAATCGCCATAAAGATGTCAATCTTTGGCTCTATTGTCTTTATTGCAGTTGACACGTCATTAATATTATTTACTCCAACTTCAACTACATTTAATCCAAAACCTGCAGCTGCTTTTTTAAGTTCTTCTACTTGGAATTTTGAATTGGCTTCGTTTGTAGAAAACATAACGCCAACATTTTTGACATCTGGGAAAATACTTATCATTTCTTCAAGTTGTGCTGAGATTGAAAAATAATCGCTGACACCAGTTACATTTTCTTCTGGCTCTTCCAAATTTTTAACAAGGTCTGCACTCTCTGGGTCAGTTACTGCGTTAAATACAATTGGGGTTTCCTTTTCTCCATTCTTTGCCCCTTGTGCAGCTGGAGTTGCAATTGCATAAATCAAATCAACTTTTTTATCTTGAAAAGATTTAATAATTGATGGGACAACTGTCAAATCTCCATTGGCATTTTTTGAAATAATTTCAACATCTGGGTTAGTCTTTTTTATTTCATCTTCGAAACCTTGTCTTGCTCTTTCAAGAGCAATGTGGTCTGCAATTTGAATGACACCAATTTTTTTTGCACTGCTAGTTTCCTTAGCAGTTTCTTCTTTCACATTTTCACTATTTTCACTATTTCCACTTTTGCCACAAGCCACAAGGACAAGGGACATAATAAGTAAAACAAACAACTTTCTAAATTTCATAAAAAACCTCCATAAAATAAAAAAAGTCTTTCATCCACATTGGGACGAAAGACTGACTTCGCGGTACCACCCGATTTTATAATCTAAAAAGATTACCTCACTTTAAGGTCTAACAACCTCTAGCCTCAGTTAACGGTGGCTTCCGTACTTGCCTACTAATTTCAACAAATAAGCTTTAGAGTGTATATTAAACTTTTGTGTATTGCCTCGCACCAGACGGCAACTCTCTTAAATCATCAAAAATTCTTTTTTCTCTTTCAACGCTTTTATTAAATTAAAATGATTATATTCTAGTAGCAGAACAAAGTCAAGCCTTTTTTTATTTTTCCCAAAAAATTTTTTATTTAGTTTTTAAAATTTAATTAATGCTCGCTGAAATTATTTTAAAATTTCAGCATCCTTTAAATTTTCATTATTAAGATCAAGTCCAAGAGCCTCTGCAGTTTTTCCATTTACCTTTTTCTTTGAAGCCTTGTTGTCTTCTGCGTGAAGATTTATAATGTCTTCGCCCTTTAAAATTTTTATGGCAAGGTCAGCTGCTTGTCTTCCATGTTCGTAGTAGTCAACGCCTTCGCTCATGAGTAGTCCCTTAGAAACTTGTCCCTCTTCTGCTGAAAGAGATGGAATTTTTTCTTTTAATAAATTTTCAGCAACTATTGGACCAGCTGATGCAACTGTGTTATCAGTTAGGGCATAGTAAGCGTCAATCTTTCCAGTTAAAGTTGAAAGAGCTTGACCAATGTCGTTGATATTATTTATTCCAACACTTTCAAGTTTAAGTCCAAGCTCGTCACAAGCCTTCTCTAAAGCTTCCACTTGTACCTTTGAATTAGCTTCATTAGTTGAGAAAATTGTTCCTATAGTTTTTACATTAGGATAAATTTTTAAGAAGGATTCAATTTGATCCTTGGCTGAAACTGCATCGTTAACTCCTGTTATGTTTGTAATTTTATCTGGTCCTTCAATTAGCCCTGCTTCCACTGGATCTGTAACTGCTGAATAGACAATATATTTATTTGGAAGAGCAGTCTTTGCTCCCTGTGCAGCTGGAGTAGAAATAGCGTAAACTAATTTGTAGTCATCGCCTTCAAATTTTTTTGGCCCAGTAGTAGTTAAAGCTTGGTCGCCTTGCAAATTTTCCACTTCAACTTCTGCCTCAATGCCTTCTTCCTTTAACCTATCCTCAAAACCCTTTAGGGCATTGTCAAGGGACACGTGTTCAATATACTGAATGGCGCCAATTTTTATTTTTCCATCTTCTTTTTCTGCTTTCTTATCGCCTGCACATCCAACAAGTGAAAGTGCAAGGGCACCAATACTTATAACTTTTACCATTTTCTTTAAATTTTTCATTTTTGTCCTCCAAAAAAATTATTTAAAATAATAAAAAAATCCTCCACCCATATAGGGCGAAGGATTCGCTGTACCACCTAAGTTCGAAATATAAATATTTCCTCATTAAAGATCTAACAATCTCTAGTCCATGATAACGGTGACTGCCGTGAAGATCTACTTTTTTTCAATCTTCATGCTTTAGAGTGAATATATGATACTAACTTGTCTGTGGGCTCTCACCATCCCCACTCTCTTTAAGACTTATTAAATACCTTTTTCTCTTTCTTCGCATTTATTATTTTATTAGAAAGTATTATAGGCACAGGAAAATTATTTGTCAAGAAGATTTTTAATTTTCTTTTTTATTTTTTATTTAATTCCCTTGAACAATTTTAAAATCTATGTCGATATCTCCACCTTCAGTGGAACTTGCTGAAAACTTATAATCAACTTTATCTTTTTTTATTGGAGCAGAAGTCTCTCCCTCTTTTCCAGCTTCAACAATTACAGGGTATTCTCCATTAATTTTAATTTCTACTGAATTTAGTCCCTTGTTTTTTATCCAAAAATTAACTTCACTTCCATTGGACTTTTCTAAAGAGCGCTCTTGTTGGAAAGCAAAACCTTTTTGACTTCCATTGTCAACAATGTATAGCTCATTAGATTTTTTGTCAGCTTCTTTACTTTGATTCATATTTTCCGCAATTTCTTTTTTATTTTTTTCTTCTGCACTATTAATCTTTTTTGTGCATGCTGATAAACTTATAAAAGCTAAAGCAACAGCAATAACAGTTAAAAATTTTTTCTTCATTTTAAACCTCCAAATTATAAATTTTAAACGAATTTTAATTTTCTTTTTTATTTTTTATTTTTTCTATGACAAAGTAAGTTAAAAGGTATAAGACAAAGGCTATTAGGGCAATTTTTAATTTTTCTCCCTCATAGGCCCCAAACTTGTAAATAAAAAACTTCCTCACTAGAATTAAGTAAGCAAATAAGACTAGGGCATGCTTGATGTAATTTTTCATTTTATACCTTTTTCCTTAAATTAGATAGATAATAAGGCAAGTTATTATATAAATTCCAATGACAAAAATGTCACTTTCTATAATATTGTAATTCAAATTCCCCGCCTTATACCAAATAAATATATTAGAAATTATCATACAAAATATTAAAATAAATAAATTTTTAATCCTATCTTTTATCATTTAAACCCGCCTTAAATAAATTTTAGATTTCAAATTTTGGAGCCATAACTCTCTTGTGAGAAGAATTCTTATGCATCCTGTCAATTTTTTCTTTTATTTCAGGCTCTGGAACTTTTTCTCCTCTAATATAGGAGTCGAGGACTTCATAAGTAAAGCCCATTTCATCTTCGTCAGTTTGTCCCACCCAAAGGCCTGCTGATGGTTTTTTATTTATTATAAATTCCGGAAGGCCAAGTTCCTTTGCTATTTCAAAAATATCTGTCTTCAAAATATTTGCAATTGGCATGATGTCTGCTGCTGAGTCACCATATTTTGTTGAGTAGCCAAGATACCACTCGCTGGCATTTGATGGTCCAAGGACTAGGTAGCCAAGGTCTTGGGCATAATAATAAAGTGTGGTCATCCTAAGTCTTGGCTTGATGTTTGACCTTGCCATCTTGTTTTCTGATGAAAAAGATGCCTTCATGAGTTCTTCAAAAGTGCTAGTGAGATCAATTGTCTTTGTCTCTAAGTTTATTGCTTCGGCAACTTTTAGGGCGTCATCTCTATCCTTATCTATACTGTCACAAGGCATAATTAATCCAAGAGAATTTTCTGGAAAAACTCTTTTTGCGATTGCAGCAATTACTGCCGAATCAATTCCACCTGATAGACCAAAAATAAATCCCTTGGCGCCAACTTTTTTTGCATAATCTTCTACCCATTTTACTAAATTTTCTGTAACTTTTTTATAATCCATAATGTCTCCTAAATTTTTAATAAATAATTTTTCCCTCAATACTTGGAAGTTCAATTTCTTCTAAGTCTTCTTTTATAAAATTTGCAGATGTCAAGTCTCTAATTTTATCTAAAATGCTTTTATCAGTTCCAATGTCAATTGTAACTTCAACTTTATCTGTATAATTTTCTTCAATAATTTTAAAATTTTCATTAGTTAATAAATTAATTATAGCGCCGTGAAAAGTATAATCGTAAATTATTTTTGTTCTTGTAAAATTTTTTCTCACAACTCTTCTGGCTTGGTCAAGGGCCTTTACAACTGAATCGGTGTAAGCACGAACAAGTCCGCCTGCTCCCAGCTTTGTGCCACCAAAATAACGAGTGACAATGACAAGGACATTTCTCATGTCTTCTTTTTTTAAGACTTCAAGCATGGGAACTCCAGCTGTACCAGAAGGCTCTCCATCGTCAGAATATCTCTGTGTAAGTCCATCTTCGCCTATGATGTAGGCATGGCAGTTGTGAGTTGCAGACCTCTCTATTTCCTTTACATCTTTTAAAATTTCAAGGGCCTCTTCTTCACTTCTCACGAAAAAAGCTCTGCCAATAAAAATAGATTTTTTTATTTCAATTTCAGCTTTTCCCTTTTTTAAAATTGTCTTATACATTTACGACATAGTCCTTTACTTTTTCGTATTCACTTTCTTCGAGCTTTAATTCCAAATAAATTCCATCATCTTCATATATTGGTTTTGCATCAAATTTTCCTACTAATTTATAAAGTAAATCTGTGTCGCCATAGGCAAATTTTAATTTCACATCAAAATATTTTTCCTCAAGATTGTCTTCTATGATTTTTAAAAGCTCATCCATGTTCTCGTCTTTTTTGGCAGAAATATAAATCTTTTTCTCTGGTAAAACTTTTAGGGGAAGATTTATGTCCTCTGTATTTACCTTGTCAACCTTGTTAAAGACAGTGATTATATTTTTATCTAAGACATCAATGTCCTTTAAGATAGACATAGTTGTCTTGTACTGAATTTCCAAATCCTCGCTTGATGCATCAATGACATGAAGAATTAAATCAGAATACTTGATTTCTTCAAGAGTTGACTTAAAGGCCTCAACAATTTTTGTGGGAAGCTTTGAAACAAAACCAACAGTGTCAGAAATTATAAATTCACGACCAGAAAGGAGCCTTGCCTTTCTTGAAGATGGGTCAAGGGTTTCGAAAAGCATATTTTTAACAGAAACTTCTCCTGAATCTTCATCCTTTAATCTATTTAATATAGTAGATTTGCCTGCGTTGGTGTAACCAACAAGGGATACAATAGGAATATTGGAGTCAAGTCTTCTAGTCCTAGTTGTATCTCTAGTTTTTTTTGCCTTTTCAAGTTTTTCTTTAATTTTATCGATTTCTCTTTTTAACCTTCTCCTGTCAGTTTCAATAATTTGCTCACCAGGTCCTCTTGTACCAATTCCACCACCAGTTCTTGACCATCCATCGATGCCAAGAAGTCTAGGCAGTTGATATTCAAGCATGGCAAGTTCAACTTGAAGCTTTGCCTCATAAGTTGTAGCGCGAAGTCCAAAAATATCTAAAATTAAATTTGTCCTGTCAATTACTTTTTTCTTTATTCTCTTTTCCAAATTTCTTACTTGTATGCCAGAAAGCTCGTCGTTAAAGACAACGGCATCAACTTCTAAGAGCTCAACCATTTCCTTTATCTCGTCAACCTTACCTGACCCAATTAAATATTTTGGATTGAACTTTAAAATATTTTGGGTAACTTCTCCCACAACCTCTGCCCCATCTGCAAAGACAAGGTCACTAAGCTCCTTCATAGAAGTCTCAAGACTGTGAGGGTAGGCACCAATATTTGTGCCAACAATAATAACTCTCTCTAATTTTTTATTTGAATTCAAATTCTCTAAATAAACATTATCCATAACTACATTATACTACATAATGACAAATTCCTCTTTTAAAAAAATTTGCATAATAAAAAACAAGGCTTAAATAGCCTTGTCTAATAAAATTTAAACTTCTACAGCCTCATCAAAACTCTTTATAGCTTTTTCTGTTTCAAAAAACTCTTCATAACATCTAATAGCTTCCTTAAAATCTTCTTTTAATTCTTCTAAATTTTTTCCATCGTAAAGAACAAGTGCGTAAATTCCTAGAATTTTCCCATAATACAAATTATCTTCTTTAGAAAAATTAATATCTCCTATATAAACATTGTGTTTTAAATATTTCATATTACACCCCTAGCTTATTTAAGGTTAATCAATAACATTTTAATTTATAAAATTTTTATTTTCAACAAAACTATGCTACACTCATTTCATAAAAAAATAAGGGAATACTATTTAGCTTATTAACATAATAGTAATCATCTTCTTAAAATGTTATAATTGAAAAAAGGAGTAACTATGAAAAATTTTGCACATGTAAAAAATAATTTTAAAAATTTAGATAAAAAACAAAAAATTAAAATTGGACTTTTAATTCTACTTTTAATTTTTGTTTTAATTATTTCACTTTTTTCAGCACTCATTGTTTCAATTATTTCAAAAACTCCTGCCACAGACTTAAATAATTTGAGCTCATCCTTTAATCAGAGCTCCTATATTTATTCTAAAGAAGGAAATCTAATCGAAAAAATTGAATCACTGGAATATAGAACTTTAATTGACATAAAGGATATTCCCGATAATGTAAAAAATTCTTTTGTCGCAATCGAAGACCACAGATTTTACAAACATAAGGGCCTTGATCCCATTGGCATTATGTCTTCCATTGCCGCAAATATAAAGTCTCACTCCCTTATGCGTGGAGGGTCTACTATTACACAACAATTGGTGCGTTCAGTATATCTCACTAACCAAAAAACTCTAGGCAGAAAAATTCAAGAGGCATATTTGTCTCTACGCGTTGAAGATGTCCTAGAAAAAAATGAAATTTTGGAAGCCTACTTAAATAGAATTAACCTTGGACAAGGTGCCTATGGAATTGAAGCTGCTGCTCAAACTTATTTTTCTAAGGACGCAGTGGACTTAAACATTGCAGAAGTGGCACTCCTTGCTGGCATACCAAAGTCTCCAACAAATTATTCTCCCTTTAAATCTGTCCCAGAAGAATATTTAAAGGATGACTTTAAAGTAATTGGCACTCGTGAAATCGACGGCAAAGACCTTTACATGGTCTTAAATGATGATGCCTTTAAGAGACAAAAAATTGTTTTGATGAGAATGCACGAGCTTGGCTACATTGACGATAAAGAGTATGAGCGTGCCAAGAACTATGATATTGTAAACGCCTTAAACCCACGAAATTTTAAAAATCACACAATGTCTACCTATTCCACTGACTACATAAAAAAAGAAGCTTCAAGATACCTTGCTGATTTTTATAAGACATCTTTGGAAGAAGGCGAGCACAAACTTTTCACTGGTGGCTACAAGGTTTATTCCACAATTGATGAAAATATTCAAAAGGACTTAGAAGGCAAGTACGAAAACTTCAAAAACTTTTTGTTAAATAGGTCATCAAGTGGCGGCAGCAGAATGTTAAACTTAAACTTCGATGAAGGCAACAATATTATTTTTGGCAATGAAATTTTATATTTTGCACGCAACAATATTTTAGATGAGAATTTTAATTTGGTAATTCCAAAATCATCTTACAGCATTTCATCTCATGGCGATTTGAAAATTAAAAGCCTTTACTTCAAAGACTTGGGACAAAAAATTGACATCATAGATGCCTATATCATTGACGATAATAAAATTTTAAATACCTATGAAATTGGCGGTCTAAAAATTGAAGAAGGTGCAGGAGAGCTTAAAAATAATTATTTAATTATTGACGGTTCTTACTTAAAGGACTATCCCGACTTTTACAAAATCGAAAATGACAACTTGATTATTTCAAATAAATATTTTGACTTCAATCCAAGCCCTCTTATGCAACCACAATCTGCAATGATCGTTGTCAACAATGACAGTGGCTTTGTGGAGGGAATAATTGGCGGTCTCGATGTAAGGACAAAGAATGCAAAAATTTTAAATCGTGCAACAGACTCCTACAGACAGCCTGGCTCTTCTTTAACACCTTTTTCTGTCTACCTACCTGCCCTTATGGAGGGAAAAACTCTTGGCGACGTTTATGACGATGTTCCAACAACTGTTGACGGAATGTTTTGGCCACACAATTATTATGATTCCTTTAAGGGTCTTATGACTCTTCGCCTTGCTATCGAAAATTCTTCCAATGTAATCGCAGCTGAAGTCCTAAAAGAAATTGGAAAGGACAAGGCCATAGATGTCCTCAAAAAATTTGAAATAATAAGAGAAGACGGCGATGACTATTTTATAAATCACAGTGAAAATAAAAAGAAAAATGACGAAAATTTAGAGTCCCTTGCCCTTGGCAATATGCAAGTTGGCATAAGTCTTTCTCAATTATCAAAAATGCATCAGACAATTTCAAATGGTGGAGTATATAAAGAAGAGACGGCAATTTTAAAAATTGAAGACCCTAGCGGAAACATAATTATTGACAACTCCAACAAGGAGAAAAAACTTTTTGACGAAAAGACTTCCCACCTTCTTAAAGATGTATTTATTTCTAACAGCCAAAGAGGTAACGCAAAGGGTGTCCACATTGGCAAGTCAGAAACTGGTGCTTACCTGGGACAAAATAAAACCAATTCAGATTATTTTGTTAACGGATTTAATAAGAGTCACACAATTTCTCTTTGGGTTGGTGCCGACTCGCCAAAAATTTCTCTAACTTCAGACAAGTCTGCGGCAATTGATTTATTTAACACAATGACAAAAAATTTGAGCAAGGCTGAAAATTTTGATGAAGACCCATCCTATATTGTAACGAGAAAAATTTCATCAAAGAGCGGCAAACTTGCCACAAAGATGAGCGATTACGCAGGTGCATCTTACAGTGAAAAATATATTTCTGGCACTGAACCAAGTGAGCAAGATGACTTGTTTAAAAAATATTTAATTTGCAAAGACTCCAATAAACTTGCTACGCAGTTTTGCCCAAGTGAGTCAGTCCTATATACAGTTCGTTTTGAAAGAAAAGATAAATATGACGCCAAGGACCACTACGGCATCTATCCTGATGACTATATGACTCTTCCAAAGGAACACTGCGATGTTCACACTAGAGAGTGGTATAATGAATTTGGCGAAGAAGAAAATAATTCGCCAAAAAAAGATAAAGCTAAAAAATCATCAAAACAAGAAAAATCAAAAAAATCTTCAGATAAAACAAAGACAAGCAAAACAAGTAAGAAGAAAAAATAGGAGGAAATATGAAAAAATTAAAAAGCCTAATAAAATTAATCGCCTTTATAAAATTTATAAAGCCAAAGAGGAAGAGAAGAATAAAACTTCTGCCCCTCTTAAACCCAAAGAGGGCTGGCAAAGTTGCCTACCACGCTGGCAAAATAAGAATGAGACACGAATTAAAAAGATTGTTGTACTAAAAAAAGGATCTGCATTTGCAGGTCCTTTTCTCAATTATTACTTATATTATCTTTCGATCCACTCTTTATTTTTCTTTTTTAAAACTTTAACTACGCAATCGTTAAGAGCAGAAATTGTCACATCGAGGTCCTTGTCCTTTATAAAGTCTCTTATGGTGTAGACTGCCACTTCTGCTGCTTCATCAAGTGGATAGCCATAGATGCCTGATGATAAAAGTGGAAAGGCCACGCTCTTTAAATTATTTTCCACTGCTAAGAAAAGAGCAGATTTATATGCGGACTCTAAGGTTTCTCTTTCTCCTTTATTGCCATCAAAATAAATTGGTCCCACTGAATGAATTATGTGTTTTGATTTTAAATTATAGCCCCTTGTAATAACAGCTTGGCCTGGTTTTATCGGTGCAAGTTTATTACATTCTTCTTCTAAGCCTTTGTCATCTGCCTCTTTAAAAATTTGTCCGCAAACTCCGCCGC
>UMIY01013210.1_pt1 | contig 10812 bp, 10 predicted proteins | sample 1965921 | NCBI WGS metagenome assembly UMIY01 (sample SAMEA4836134, study PRJEB28245) | human gut metagenome | biome: gut microbiome; material: fecal sample | place: Denmark | collected 2008
TATCTGGAACGCCAGAGCGCCGAACGCGAGGCCAAGAAACGCTATATAACCTATCACACCGCCCGCTGCGCAGAAATAACCCGACAATTCCGCGCCCTGCAAACCAAACGCCGCGCCTGGTAACCTGGGCGGCATATAAAGGCTCCGGCTGAGTTAAGCTAACTCGGCCGGGGCCTTAGCTTATTTTGCAGCCCCGGCGGTCGAAGTCAAAACAAACGAAAATAGAAAGCAAAAGCAACAAAAATCGAAATATGTGGCGGTGCATATTAGACAAATCGAAAGCGAAAGGTAAATTATTTATTGACAACAAGTTCAAAATGAGTTTATATATAAGCATAACAAAAACAATACGAAAGGAAATCGAAATATGTTAAAAGCCGCAGTGGTTGGTGTAGGATTCATAGGTGCAGAGCATATTGAAGCTATCAGGCGCACAAATTTGGCAGAAGTAGTCGTTATCGTTGGACATACACACGAAAGCGTGCAGAAAAAGGCGCAGCTTTTCAACGTACCCGCCTATACTACTGATTTCGATTCTGTTTTGAGTGACCGTGAGATTGATGTAATACATATATGCACGCCCAACAAGCTGCACTATCCCATGGCCAAAAAGGCTTTGGAGGCAGGAAAACATGTGGTTTGCGAAAAGCCGATGACGATGACTACAGAAGAGGCCACAGACCTGGTACGTTTGGCGGAAACGAGCGGCAGGGGCAACGCCATACACTTCAACATTCGCTATTACCCACTTATACGTCATGCCAGAGAGATGGTAAAACGCGGTGATATAGGGCGTATTTACTCCGTGACAGGTTCATATCTGCAGGATTGGCTCATTAAAGATACTGATTACAGCTGGCGCCTCGAGGCGGAACAGAGCGGGCCTACCCGTGCAGTAGGGGACATAGGAACGCACTGGATGGACCTGGCGGGATATGTAACTGGCATGCACATTTCAGCGGTCAATGCGGACATGGCAACGTTCTTGCCTGTGAGGAAAAAGCCTCGCAAGAGTGTGGAAACATGGTCCGGCAAGGTGCTCAAAAATGAGGACTATGATGAGGTTACTGTGAATACCGAGGACTACGCTACGGTCATGTTCCACAGTGCAGAAGGTGTACAGGGCGTGTTTACTGTAAATCAGATGGCGGCCGGCCACAAGAATAGGGTCTATTTTGAGATTGACGGCTCTGAAGGATCGCTCATCTGGGACTCCGAAGATCCGAACAGGCTGACGGTGGGCCGACGTGATCGCGGGAATGAAGTGATTATACGCGATCCGTCGTTGGTATATCCTACGGCTGCGGGCATAATAACCCTGCCTGGTGGTCACAACGAGGGTTTTGCCGACACCTCAAAACAGCTTTTTAAAGAGGTATACCAGTACATAATAAAGGGAGACTATACGCAGGAGACGCCGTTCCCAAACTTCAAGGATGGACTTAACGAGGCAAAGCTCTGTGATGCAATAGTGCGGAGCGCTAAAAGCAGGGCGTGGGAGCCGGTAGAGGCAGAATAACTGAGCGGAGGTATAAATGGGGACAAAAATAAATCTATCTGAATTTAAAACCATTCTCAAGAGCGGAGCAGAACAGATAAAGGCAAACTTGGATGTCCTCACCAAGATAGACGGCAAATTTGGAGACGGGGATCACGGCCTGACCATGGGCAAGGTTGCGGATGTCATAATTGCGGGGGCAGATGCAAGCAGTTTATCAGATTATTGCGAGAAACTGGGCATGGAAATGATGTCAGTAAACGGAGGTTCTGCCAGCGCGCTGTGGGGCACTCTCTTTACGGGGTTTGCCTCAGCCGGACTGGATAAGGAGATGGATGCGGACGGTTTCAAACGCATGCTGCACTGCGGCCTGGATGATCTGTATGACATATCCACGGCGCGCGTTGGTGGGAAGACCATGATGGATGCACTGATCCCGGCAGCAGCGGCCGCAGACGATGCCGGGGAGGAGCTTGAAGAGGTGCTGAGAGCCTCTGCACGAGCGGCAAAAGACGGCATGGAACGCACCCGCGAAATGGTGGCCCGTTACGGACGTGCAAAGTCTTACGGTGAAAGGACGATAGGAACCCCGGATGCGGGAGCTGTGAGCACTAGCCTCTTTTTTGACGGTTTGCTGCAAGGGTATTTGAAACAGAAAGCTGAACAATAACTATACGAGAGGAGAGACGGGATGTGGCAATGAAAAAATTCATCAACGATCCCAACGCGCTTACGGATGAGCTGCTGGAAGGACTGGCCGTCGCCAACGGAGATCTGATAAGCCTGCAGGAAAACCATTTGGTGGTCAACCGCAAGCTGGACAGTGCGGACCGCGTGACCGTAGTATCCATGGGCGGCTCCGGGCATGAACCATGCTGTGCCGGGTTCGTGGGAGAAGGCATGCTTGACATCGGGGTGATCGGGGATATATTTGCCGCGCCGGGAGCCCAGCCCTGTGTTACAGCCCTGGAGCAGGCTGACCGCGGCAAGGGCGTGCTGTATATCGTCCTCAACCATGCAGGTGATATGTTGTCGGGAAACATGGCAGCCAAAATGGCTCTGAAGAAGGGGATTAACGTCCGCAAAGTAATTACGCAGGAAGATATATCCAGCGAGCCGCGTTCCAATGCAGACAACCGCCGCGGACTGGTAGGGTGTGTCGCAGTGTACAAAATCGCTGGTGCGGCGGCGATTTCGGGCAGAAGCCTGGAAGAGGTAGCCGAGATAGCCCAGCGCACAGCTGACAATATGGCGACTCTGGCGGTGGCTATGCGCGGCGCCACGCACCCGATAACCGGAGAGGAGCTTGCCACTCTGGCCGAGGACGAAATGGAAATCGGCATGGGCCAGCACGGTGAAGGCGGAGGCGGGCGCTGCAAGCTTAAAACTGCAGACGAGACGGCGGATATCATGGCCGATGCGCTGATAAAAGATCTGGATATAAAGAGCGGCGAGCGGGTGCTTCTGATAATAAACGGTTCGGGAGCTACAACACTTATGGAGCAGCTGATTGTGTACCGCCGCTGCGTTAAACACTTGAATGACCTGGGGATTGAAGTTGCCGCAAATTACGTTGGCGAACTGCTGACAACGCAGGAGCAGGCGGGATTCCAGATGTGCATGGTACGGCTTGACGACGAGCTGCTGGAACTGTGGAACGCGCCGTGTGATACGCCGTATTTCAAAAAAATAATGCAAGGGGGTAAAACAAATGACTAATCGCGAGCTGGAAGAATACAATAAAAACCGGAAAATATGGCAGGTATGCGCTATAACAAGCGATTTGGAGCGCACCATGCAGCAGTGGGTTGACAAACTTAAGATCGGTCCCTGGAAAGTCAGGAGCTTTAACAACGAGAACATGGACTGGATGTATGTGGGCGGCCAAAAGGTTGAAGAGCCTTGGGAGATGCGCATAGCCATCACCGCGGTGGGAGACTTTGAGTTTGAAATAATTCAGCCCGTCAAAGGCCCCACTATTTATCAGGACTGGCTGGACCGCCACGGAGAGGGCCTGCATCACTTCAAGGAAAAAATCGAGGACGAGCAGCGTCTTAGAGAGGTTATGGAGGAGTGGGAAGCCAACGGGGTGCCCGTGCTGCAGACTGGAAAATTCTTTTCAGATATCCATGCCTATATGGGTGCAGAGCCGTATGTCGGCTTTATATATGAGCTGGGAAACTGCCCGTTTATAGAGGTGCCGGAGGGAATGACACGTATTTTCCCTTACGAGGACTGAAAATGCGCTAAGCCCTGCAATGAGGATGTGGGGATAATATTAAAACAAAGGCCGTCTGCGTAAAGGCAAATGCCCCGCGGACGGCAGAAAGGAAAGGTCAAATGATGAAAAAGAGCAGAATACTTTGCCTCATGCTTGCCTTGGCCCTGGTGCTGGCCTCGCTGGCTGGCTGTGGTACCGACAGCGGTAATGACAACGCCCCAGCTGATACGGGCGCTGCGGTTACTGATGCGGAAAACCTCGGCAATGAGGACAACGGCGACCCCTATACCATAGCGGTGGTAGTAAAAATCACCGGCATCGCCTGGTATGAGCGTATGCAGGTGGGTATAGACAAGTTCAACGAGGAGACGGGCAATGACGCTTACATTACGGGCGCTGCCACGGCTGATGCTGCCGAACAGGTTGCCATAATCGAAGATCTCATAGCCCAGGGCGTTGATGCGCTGGTTGTCATTCCTAACTCGGTTGAGGCGGTGGAACCAGTCCTGGCCAGGGCCAGAGAGGCCGGCATAGTTGTTATTACCCACGAGGCTTCGGACATTGAAAATGCCGACTACGATCTGGAGGCCTTTAATAACCAGGCTTATGGTGAGTTCCTTATGGAGACGCTGGCCGGGCTCATGGGAGGCGAGGGTACATATACCACTTTCCTCGGCTATCTGACCGCTACGTCCCATAACGAGTGGGTAGATGCAGAGGTCGCATATCAGACCGAGAACTATCCTGACATGAATGTTGTCTCCAATAAAAATGAGACAAGCGAGAACTCGGATACGGCTTACCAGAAAACCCAGGAGCTGCTCAGGACGTATCCGGAACTGAGTGGGTTCATAGGCTCTGCGATGGCGGATATACCGGGCGTAGCGCGCGCCGTGGAAGAGGCCGGGCTGGAAGACAGCACCTATGTCGTGGGAACCTGCCTGGTATCTACGGCTGAACAGTATCTGGAAACGGGCGCCATTGACGTCGTCACTTTCTGGGATCCTGCCGATGCCGGATATGCGCTCTGTGAGCTTGCCACGATGGTTCTTGACGGGGAGGAGATATCTGACGGCATCTCCCTTACTCCTGACGGCTATCAGGATCTGACTCTTAACGGCAAGGTGTTTGAGGGCTCTGCCTGGCTTTCGGCCACCGTTGATAACATGGACGAGTACGATTTCTGAGATAACGGCTTAGCACGAAAGCAATCATGCAGACTGTTGACTTTACTGGCCGCGCTGTCAGCGGCCAGTAAAGTTTGATAAACGACGGAAAGAAAGCTGCCTATGGGAAAAGAATTCATCAAGCTTACAGGTATAGTGAAAAGCTTTGCGGGCGTGCAGGCGCTGCAGGATGTAGATTTCACGATGTGCGAGGGAGAGATTCGCTGCCTTGCGGGCGAGAATGGCAGCGGCAAGTCCACGCTCATAAAAATTATTGCCGGATTTTACGAGGCCGACGCAGGTACTATCGAAATCGGGGGAAAGCGTTTTGACCGGCTGACGCCCAAGCAGGCCATACGCGAGGGCATACAGATAATATACCAAGATTTTGCTGTTTTCCCCAACCTCTCTGTGGCTGAGAACATAGCCATCACCTCGGAGTACAACGAGGGCAAAAAGTTCGTTGACTGGAAGTCGGTTCGCGGGAAAGCCCTGCGGATAATGAAGGAGATCGGCATAGATCTTGACCCTGACGCAATTCTTGGCACTTTGCCGGTGGCCGATAAACAGCTGGTAGCCATATGCAGGGCGCTTGTGCAGGAGGCAAAGCTGCTCATAATGGACGAACCGACCACCGCACTGACAAAAAAAGAGGTCGCAGAGCTGTTCAGGCTTGTGAGGGCGCTTAAGGAAAAGGGCGTGGCCATACTTCTGGTCAGTCATAAACTCGAAGAGGTATTTGAGATAGCGGAAGAGTTGACCATCCTCCGCAACGGCAGTCTGGTGGTTGAAGGGCACATGAAGGACTTCGACACAGATAGCTTTGTCTATTATATGACCGGGCGGGAGCTCGACAAGAGCCGGTTCGCCGGCAGTGAGAAGCCGGGAAAAGAATTGCTGAAAGTGGAGGGAATCTCGGCCAAGACCCTATTTGCGGATATAAGTTTCAATCTGCACGCAGGCGAAATCCTTGGTATAACGGGCCTGCTGGGCTCAGGGCGTTCAGAGCTGGCAAGGGCGCTGTTCGGCATGATAAAACTCGATGCCGGAACCATTACGCTGGACGGCGAGGAAGTCCGGATGAGAAACGTCAGGGATGCTATAGCCCACGGCATAGCCTATGTACCGGAGGACAGGCTTACGGAGGGGCTGTTCCTTCCGCATACTATCAACAGAAATATAATGATAGTTGCCTATAGAAAGTTTTTCAGCAAATTCGGTTTTGTAAAAAAGTTAAGTCTGAAGCAGACGGTTGATCACTGGATACAGGAACTGAAGATAGTTACTCCCTCCGGTGAGCTGCCTGTACAGTCACTGTCGGGCGGAAACCAACAGAAAGTAGTCATTGTCAAGTGGCTGGAGAACGATCCAAGGGTGCTGATATTGAACAGCCCTACCGTGGGCGTGGATGTTGGTTCAAAGGCGGATATACACGCATATGCCCGCAAACTGGCCCGCCGGGGCATGGGGGTGATAATTATCTCTGATGATATAACGGAGATATTACAAAATTGCAACCGTGTTCTGGTGATGAAAAGAGGCCGGATTATTTCTGAACACAACGTGGCCGAGCTGACCGATGCCCAGCTATCAGAGCAGCTGCGCGAGGACTGAGGGGTGGGTGACGGATTTGAAGTTGCGTATAAGAAAAAAGCAGGAACTGATACTATTCTTTATAATAGTAGCTATAGGTCTGGTCATTGGCATTCTCAATCCGGTATTTTTTACCCCGGCCAACCTGCTCGGCATAGTTTGCAATATGACGATTGACGGCATTTTTGCTTTTGCCGTTATGCTGGGCATAATCATAGGTGGCATTGACGTATCTTTCCCGGCGATTGCAGTAGTGTCAATGTACACGACGACACGTATGGCCGTGGCGATTGATTACAGCGGACCGGTGCTTCTTCTGTACCTTATGTCTGGGGGAATAGGGCTGGCACTCGGCTTGTTCAACGGTGTCCTGATAACGAAATTCAAGCTGCCGGCATTTATAGTTACGCTGGGTACATCCAACCTGTACTATGGCCTGCTCATATCCCTGCTGGGCGGAGCTCAGGTGGACAGGCTTGTTCAGCCGATGGAGAATTTCGCCAGGCTATCTATTTTCCAGGTTGGTACAGGATCGTCTACTACTGCGGTGCCGCTGACCATTCTCTTTATGCTTCTGATTATGGCGGTGACGGCGTTTATATTACATCGGACAATGCTCGGCCGTATGATATACGCTATAGGAGGCGACCGGGTTTCTGCCGAAAAAGCCGGATTTCCGGTGAACAAGGTGACCATATTTGTATATGCATATATCGGTGCCGCGGCCGGCCTGGCCGGGCTCAGTCACACGATTCAAACCAGAGCATGCTATCCGACAGACCTTATGGGTGGTGAGATGCTTATAATTGCGGCCATCGTTCTGGGAGGGACAACAATCAGCGGAGGACGCGGGACAGTTACCGGTACTTTTTTGGGCCTGTTCCTGATAACCATGATCCAGAGCAGCCTTATACTGGTTGGCATACCCTCGATCTGGCAGACCATGGTTGTGGGCGCAATGATAGTGATAGGCACCAGTGTTTCGGCATACCAGGTCCTGCGTGACAAGAGACGGCTGGCACCCGTAATGGAGGATGAGCCGCCGGGAGGAGGTTCCAAATGAAAGCCATACAGAAACTTTCTGACACGCTGCGCCGCATCGCTCTGCGCGATGTGAGCCTTACGCGGCTGTGTGTTACCTGCGTGGCTGTGTTTGTCCTGCTGATGCTGTGCCTTGACAGGCCCGAACGTTTTATAGCCCCGGCCAATCTCAGCTCTATGATGAGACAGATGCCGGAGCTCGGAGTCCTGACGCTGGCAGTGTCTTTCGCTTTGTTCCTGGGGGGCATAGACCTCTCCGTCGTTAGCACGGCCAACCTGAGCAGCATAATCTCCGCTATGCTTACGGTGAAATTTGTCGCAGCGGGCACGGCCGAACCGCTGGCGGTGGCCTTGAGCTATGTGGCGGCGCTGGTCGTAGGGGCATTGTGCGGCCTGTTTAACGGTCTTGTTGTCAGCTATGCCGGAGTTCCTGCCATGCTGGCCACATTGGGAACGATGGAGCTCTATGAAGGCGTGGGACTGGTGCTGACAAACGGGTCGGCGGTTACAGGGCTTCCCAGCGCATACGGGGCCTTCGGGTCCGCTGCGGTTCTCGGCATACCGGTTATAATGCTGGTGTTCCTGTTGGCGATTGTGGTAGCCTCGATAACTATGCAGCGCCGCAAATTTGGCCTGGACATATATCTGCTAGGCACTAATGACACGGCGGCGCAATTCAGCGGGATCAACAACAATTCCGTGACCATAAAGGCGTTTGTATGCAGCGGCGTACTGGCGGCACTGGCGGGGATAATTATATCTTCCCGGGTCATGACAGCCAGAGCCGACTATGGCTCTTCATATATACTCCAATGCCTCCTGGTGGCAATACTGGGCGGAATCAGCCCGTTCGGCGGCTTCGGCCGCGTGGTGGGCATACTCGTGGCGCTTATAACCCTGCAGATGCTCTCAAGCGGCTTTAACATGATGCGGCTGAGCAGTTATCAGACGCAGGCGGTGTATGGGGCACTGCTCATCGCTGTCATGGTAATGAACTACCTTATGGAGAAATGCGGAGAGAGAAGGCGCATTAAAAAGGCGCTCAAGCAAAAAATGTGAATACGGAGGGATCACAAAATGGCTGAAATGGAAATAAAAGAAAGAAGCGGCGCGATTAACCCGGAGAAAGATTTTCATCTTGACGTAGCGCCCGGAAGGACACAGTTCCATGTGAAAGGCATGGACAATGTGGACTGGGGTATGAAGGACCGTCTCTCCCGCATCTTTTCCCCCAAGAGCGGAAACACTCTCATGCTGGCGTTTGATCACGGCTACATATCAGGGGCGTCAACCGGTCTGGAGAGGCTCGACATCCTCATCCCGCAGCTGGCCGAGGACATCGATGTGTTCATGGCCACACGCGGGGCGCTGAGGACCTGTGTGCCGCCTATGTTCAACAAGGCCGTGGCGCTGAGGTGTACGGCAGGCAGCACGGTCCTGTCCGAGGATGTGACGTCTGAGATTATCGGCGTGGATATTGAAGACGCCATACGCATGAACGCCTCGTGTATGGCGGTTCAGACGTTCATGGGTACGGCCGACGAAAAGAGTTCCATAGAGAACCTGGTAAAAACCATAGATGCCGGAAACCGGTACGGTATCCCAACTCTGGGTGTGGTGGCGGTTGGCAAACAGATGGCAAGGAACCCGCAGTTCTTCTCTCTGGCCAGCCGAGTTATTGCCGAGCTGGGTGCGCAAATAGTCAAATGCTATTACTGTGAGGACTTTGAAAAGGTAACGGCTGGCTGCCCAGTGCCGATAGTGATCGCTGGAGGCAAAAAAATGCCTGTCCCGGACGCGCTGCGCATGGCCTATCATGCAATAAACGAGGGGGCAAGGGGTGTGGACATGGGCCGGAATATTTTCCAGGCCGAGAACCCGAAGGCCATGGCTCAGGCTGTGGCGAAAATTGTTCACGAGAACTACACCGACAAGATGGCGTACGAGTTCTATCAGGACATGGCAAAATAAGCGGTAAAGGCCGGAGAAGCTTTAATTGCCGATTCGGCCTTTTTGCTGTATAATAGCTGTAAATTACACGGATCCTTCCAGCTGGGAGGGATAGGCCCTGATTAGCGGAAGCTGAGGGGCAAAGGACAGAATGCGCGGAGGGCGGGGACGTTATGGTAGTCTCAAAAAGAGCCGAAGACAGAAAAGAAGAGATCCTGATGCAGATCAGGAAAAAGAATCGGGTCTATGTGTCCGACCTGAGCGATCAGTTCACGGTGTCTGAGGTCACTATACGCAAAGACCTGCAAGAGCTCGAGCGGCGCGGCCTGGCCCGACGCGTGCACGGTGGGGCTATTAATATTGTGAATACAGCCGTAGAGCCAACGCTCTCCGAGCTGGAACAGACCAATATAGAGGTAAAGCGCATTATAGCCAGAGAGGCTTTTGAACATGTAGCCAGCCACGATGCTGTGTTTATGGACGCATCTACGACAACCAGGGAGATGATACCGTTTATACGCCAGCACCCGGAGAAAAAAATAACTGTAATCACTTCTTCTGTGCTGACAGCGGCGGAACTGGCAAATGTGGAGCATGTCACGCTTATCATGATAGGCGGCAATGTGCGCAGCAGTATCAGCTCCGTGGAGGGGCCTCAGGCAATAAGCTTTGTGCAGGAGTTCCATGCGGACAAAGCCTTTATCGGCACCAACGGCTTTGATATGGCCGGAGGCGTTACAATAGCCAACATAAATGAGAGCCAGTTGAAGCGCGCCATGATAGAGAACGCTTCACAAACCTATCTTATCGCGGACTCCAGCAAATACAATTGTATAGCGCTGAGCCGGGTTTGTCCGATGGAGAGGATAGATTTCCTCATCACGGACGAAAAGTTTTCAGATGAAGATATCGCCGTGATGGAGCGGCAGGGGGTTGAGGTTATCATTGCGCGTGGTTGACGGTTGGGATTTTGACATTGCCGCTATCGGGGAGATCCTGGTGGACTTCACCGACTGCGGGCTATCGGAGTACGGGACGCGGCTGTTTTCGCAGAACCCGGGCGGCGCGGTGGCCAACGTGGCTGCCGCGGCGTCCCGGCTTGGTATGCGGACAGCCTTCATCGGCAAGGTCGGCGCGGACATGCACGGGGAGTTCCTGCGCGGATCCCTCGCGGCGGCGGGGGTGGACACGCGCGGGCTGCTGACCGACGCGGAATATTTCACCACCCTGGCCTTCGTCCGCCTGGGCGGGGGCGGGGAGCGCAGTTTTTCCTTTGCGCGCAATTTCGGCGCGGACACGCGGCTTTCCCCGCACGAGCTGCCGGAGGACATCCTCACCGGGAC
>UMIY01048078.1_pt1 | contig 10773 bp, 15 predicted proteins | sample 1965921 | NCBI WGS metagenome assembly UMIY01 (sample SAMEA4836134, study PRJEB28245) | human gut metagenome | biome: gut microbiome; material: fecal sample | place: Denmark | collected 2008
TATAAGTTCTACAAGCATTTCTGTCATATTTTGCATCACCTACTTTAAAACAAAAACCTCTTTTTATTTATTACTTGTAGAAACCTAAAATTGTATCTATTAGTGCTAGTCCTGTTGTAATTAGTACCATTGCAATTAAGGTTGTTTTTATATTCTGTATATTTCTTCTTCTCTCTCCTTCGTCATTTGTCTTTAGACAATACACATAATATATAAAATATCCTCCACAAATTGTAATTCCTATACCCACGAGCCACGAAATAATTGCATCTACTAAATTTTCTGTTCCTGTTACTAATTTAGTATCTTGCAGACTGGATGCATGAACTACTTGATTTACTGTATTTAATAAGACGACAATAAGAATTAACTTAAATAAAATTCTTATTGCCGTCTTGCCTACTTTTTTTATGGTTTCTTTTTTTATTTTCAAATTTTAATCACAATCCTTCCTTAAAATATTGTTTTAGTAAAAATTTTTAATTGTTCATTTTTCTTTCTAAGTTTTGCTTAATCATATTTACTATTTCTTCATTGTCTTCAAAATTTTCATCGTCAAAACTTTCTACATTATACTTATTCCAAATATCCCATATTTTTATTTTTTCCATTTTTGTTTCTTCCTTCATTCCTTCTCTTTCTGTTCTTAGTCTTTTATTTTCTGATTTTGTTCCCATACCATTTAATTTGTTAAAATACATTTTTGAAATATCTGGTACTGTTAATAAAGCTGACTGTTTTCCAGGTATCATAAGTAAAATATATGGACTTTCTATTCTTTGAACTTCATCAGATGTAAGCAATTTTCTTGATATTAAACTCATACTGCTACTACTGTTGTATGATTTAATATTTGTATTACTGCTCTCGCCATAACTTTGACAGGTATATGTTCCGAGTTTGTCTGAAATTTTAGTGGCAGTATCAATATTTGCACTTTTTAAATACATCCACGCACAGTTATCTAAAATGTTTTGCGTTCCTTCTTTTCCATATCTTTCTTCCAACTGCCCAAAACTTTGCAAACAAATTAGAAATCTAATGTTTCTACTTCTTGAAACTGTCAGCATCGACTGAAATGTATCTATTTTTGTAAAGTTTGCAAACTCATCTAAAATGAAATTCATCCTTATACCTAGCTCTCCACCTTGTTCTCTACTTGTTTCAACTAATGCAGTATATATTTGTTGAACTAATAGGCTACCTAATTTATGATATGTATCTCTGTTATCAGGTAATAAAACATATAGTGCTGTTTTCTTTTTAGCAAAATTCCTTAAATCAAAGTCAGAACTTTGTGTATTATTTGCCACATATTCATTTATAAACATTTGTAATGTAGATAATGCTGCTGCCACAAAACTTCCTCTTGTTTTGCTTGGTGCAGTTCCTGCTACTGCATAAAATTTTTTAATGGGATCATTTGCCTCTTTATTTTTCATATATTTATCAATTAGCATTTCTCCATCTTCTGCAGTTTTAAACATTTCTGCTACAAAGTAATATGCATTTGCTAAAGTTTGATATTTTCTTTTACCTTTATTCTCTAACACAACAGCCATTATTGCAGTTTTTATTACACTCATTTCTCCATTTACCCAAATAGGCTCTGTTTTATCGTTTTTAGTAACTAACACATTTACAATGTCATTTACCAAACTCTCTGCTAAAGCAATATTGCCATCTTCAACTGCATTTATTACTATATCTAAATAAATATATTTGTTACTCGTTAGAAACTGTATATAGTCTATTGCAATAACATCATAGCCTAACTCTTTGAGTTTATTGGCTGTATATAGGTACAGTTCTCCCTTAACATCGCTAATAAACATATTTTCTCCAGCAAGTCCTAACATTGTGATAGTTGGAATAATAATACTTCTACTTTTTCCTGATCCCGAGCTACCTACTAATAACAAGTGCAAATTGTCATCAATATAATAATATTTTTCTAAATTATCCTTTCTTTCAAAATTTACTATTACTCCTCCTGAAGAAAAAGAAACTTTATCATACTTTTTATTCCTATCTAAAATATTGCATTTGAATATTTGGCTATAATCTTTTTTATCTAACCACCACGATGTACCATATTGACCATCACCGTATTGGAACTGGTACTTCTATTTTATTTGTTAGTTTTATTGTGTTACTATGATAAATGTTTTTCTTTCTATTTGAAAATAGCAATAATAATGTAATTATTATTAGCTCTATCGCACAAAAAATAATAAATACTCTTTTTTCATTTATTAGAGTATTTATTATTGTAGATATATTTATGTTAAATAAGCTATCAAAGTTTTTACTTAAGATAAAGTGCAAGCTTACTGAAAAGTATGCATTTATGCCAATACTAAATAGTATTGCGATTATTGTTAAAATCCTTCTATTTATATTTTTTCTCCCTTATAGGAATTCTGCATTCCTATCAAAAAGAGTTTATAAGACAATCTATCTTATAAACTCTTATCTATATTAACTATTAGTATCATATTGCCTTACTAAAATAGGATTATCAATTCCTTCTATTAACATATAGTAATTTCCATTATATGAGCCGACTAAAATTTTTGCATTTTCTTCAAATGTTCCTGTTGAATTATCAATCTGCTCCCAATATGATGTATTTGATACACAAATTACTCTACCTTGACCGAGCTTTGTCCAATTGTTTTTAATGTCTTCCAATTTATCAAAATATGGTTTTGTTGATGAACTATTTATAGTTCCACTACCAGCTAAACTTTGAACAATTTTATTATACTTAGAATATTCCATCTGAGGAAATACTGCATATCCACTTCTTGCATATAAAGATGCAACTTGCACATCTGATTTCATTCCCTCTACATATAATTTAAATTGTTTTTCTCCTACATAATATCTTAATTCCACTCTCGGGTTAGTTAATGATTTTTTCTGACTAGTCCAATCTGTTTGAATAAATGCCCCACCATCTTCTAACACATAGATGTTATTGTTTCCATATCCTTTAAATTTGTTTTCGATTCTTGTATTTACTTGTACAACATATTCTAATTTTTCCTCTTCTTCTTTATTCTCTACAATTGTCTCACTTTTATTTGATGTATTATCGCTTTCTTCCTGTTTATTACTGTTGTATTTATTGTTGGTTGTTTCCTGATAATTATTACTATCTGCTTGAGGTTTTGCTTCAGAAGGTTGTTGCGTAGGGATATCAACTTTATTATATTGATTTTGAGTATTGTCTTTAATTATTGGTTTGTTATTTTCTTCCACACTTTCTTTCTTATTATTTTTATATGTAGTTAACACATCAGTAGCAATCATATTGGCCTGCACTTCTTCTGAAAATGTACTATCATATCCATTATTTATAAAAGAAATATTATCCTGCTGAGTATTTATACTAGCAACATCCGTTTCTTCATTTGATTTATTTATAATTTTATAAACGAGTACAATTGCTAATATCAGTATAAGACTTAACAGAATTATAACTGTCTTTTTCATTGTCCTCACCTTCTCTATAATTATTAAAATTATAAGTATATTTTAACATATTATAGGACATAAGTCAAAACATAAAACATACTAATCGTAACATAGACTGTTGCTCATTTATATTAATATATACTCCTCAATATAATATGGGTTCGGTTCTCCATTGGTTGTTCCTGTATTACTATTCTTGTTAGTTCTTTTTAATGTTTTCAAATCGTCACTAACTTCAAAAGTATATGTTTCCTCATAATTATTTCGTTCAAACGAAAAAGTTACTATTTGCATCTCTGAACTATATGTATATGTTCCCATAAAGTTATTATAAGTCATTGTACCATTTCTATAAAATCTTAATGTATTATTTGTTTTCATATAACTAACATCAAAGGAATTTTCTGATCTTACATATTCTTTATCATCGCTATAATTATAATATGTTTTTCCACCTTCATATTTCCCCTCTAAATATGATTGACTAATTGTATTTTCCTTGATAGTTATCAAGAAATAAATGTTAAAACCTATGCTAATAATTAATAATATTAAAACTATTGTAAAAATTTTTTTCATTTTCTTACTCCTCTTTAATTTCCTTTTTCTACTATACCATAAAACCTATTTCTTTACAATTATTTTACAGATTATTTTCCCAATTAAAAGATGACTCGTTTTGTTTTTTTATTGCTAACTCTTTTTTTGCTTGTTTTGATAATTGCTTTTTATACTTAAGCTCAATTCTTCTCAAATCTATTTCTTCTTGTCTTGATAAAAAATATATGCAATTAAAAACTTGCCAAACTAAATTTCTGCTGTCTTTTATGTATCTTTCCGTATTGTATTCTTCTTTATTATTTAGTAATAATATCTCAAAACTTAATATTTGATTTCCTATTATTTTTAAAATTTCTTGTTCTGCTTTTACTCTTTCATTTTCTTGTGCTTGTTTAATTTTGGTTTCACTTTGATATTTATAGCTTACTATTTCTTGTTTTACTTTTATGTATATATCTATTTGCTCTTGGCATTCTAATGATTTATCAATTATCTTTTTTGAAAGATTATCGATTTCTTTTATAATATCGGGATATCTCTTTAAGTACTGATATTTAATACTTCCATTTGTTTGTTTTAATAAATCTTTTATTTTTAGTAAATCATCAACAATTAGCTTTAATTGTTCACTATGAATATTTTGTTTCATTAACTTTTTATTATAGAAATCTTTTTCATACTGCAACATATCTTTTAAAAATTTTGAATCTGTGCTTACCTTTTTCATTTCGTTTAAGAATTCATTATTCTCAATAATTTTCTTTTTAGCACTATCTTTTTGTTTATACAATTCAATTAAATCATCTTTAAATATCAAGTTTGAAAACTCGTCTCTCATTTTGTTTACTTGCTTATAGTTTACAAAATAATTCATTTTATCTCGTTGTTTACTCCAAAGCATAACTTGTAAATGAGGATGTCCACTCTCCAAATGAACTGCTCCGACAATATTGTATATCTCCATATTTTATATTTAATTTATCTGCAAAACTGACTAACTTGCTTTCAAATAATTCTTTCCATTTTTCTTGTTTATAATACCCTAATCTAATTGCATCATACTCCGAAAGTGAAATAGTGCAACGAAAAATAGGGACTTTTTTATTTGCTAATTCGGTAATATAATTATTTACTTTTTCTATTTTCGGCATTGTTTCAATATTAGGAAACTTTTCTATTTTTCCAAATAATCCGATGGTCAACATTTGGATTTTTAATCGCATATTCACTATACCCCAAATAATTTGTATAACCTTTATGCTTAAAAAAAGTTGTCCTTAAATTAGGATTAAAGTTTTCAAATAGAAATATCACATTACTCATTTCTGTATGGCTCTCCTATTTTATAGAAATCATAAAGATCTTGTTTACTCATATTTTCTGCATCGTGGTTAATATAGTAATTTGCTTTACTACGAGCTTTCGATAACAATTCAACAAACTGTTTGTGCATATCATCACCTAACAATTTACTTAATACTTCTCCAAATAAATATGTATTTATTGCTGTTGTTCTTAAATATTTTGCATTTATCTTTCTTTGACTAGATATAAATGGCTTTAGTTTTGAATCTAACATTTTGTCCAATTCTTTAATTATAAAGTCCAAATTATCTTTATACATTTGAATATCTAATTCTTTTTCTATTCCTGCTCTTACAAATTCTGATACATTATTGTATGAACTTTTTTCTACAACTTTCATAATCATTTCTTTTTTGTATGCTGGGATATTTATTGTTATTCTGACTAATTTTTCATCTTCTTTTTGATTTTCCATATTCACTCCTTGCTATTGCTTCTTGCCAATTCAAAATTGCTATGCAATTTTGCAGGATCAGGGAGTCTACTCGACTCCCAATAACTGCCTAAAAGCGTAGCTTTTAGCGAGTCTACTCCCCAAAAATAGAGTAGACTTTTGTTCTACTCTATTTTATCTACATTTTCTTAATATTCTTCTTCTCTTATACTTTCTTTATCTACTATTTCCACATAGTCTTGTAGAATAATTAGTGCTTCATCATAACTTTTTGCACTATTCATTATTCTACTGCACATTTCTTCTGCCTCTTTTCTCATACCATTTCTTTTTAATGTGCGAGATGCCTTTCCCATTAGATTAAATATGTTTCCATCTTCACCAATTAAGGCACATTCAGGTTTTTCTTTTGATACATTCTCATTCATATTCTTCTTCCTCACTTTCCTTTTTATTTTCTATATTTTCTTCAAATTCTTTTTTCATAATATAGCCATATTCAGTAAATTCTCCATTGTATGTATATCCTTTTCTTGTGTAATCTTTTGCTAATTTATAATAGTCAATATAATCTTTTAAAAAACTTATATCATCAAAGTGTCCTGTTTCATTTACCAAATATTTTCCCATATCATTTAAGTCATTTACATTTGGTAGTAATTCATAGTTACTAATTTGCTTTGCACATTCTACTAAATCGTGAATGTAATTAATATTTTTATCTTTTATTTCTTCTAATGCTAAAAACTTTTGCATCTTAATATTATCAAATTTTTTTATTTCTTTACACAGTAATTCTATTTCTTGAAATGGTGTAGTATATGAATTATTTGAAAACTTATCCAGTTCATATTCCATAACTTTATTAAATCTTTCTGCTAAAATGTAATCTTCAAAATTAACTATTTCGCATTTTGTTATGTGCGTATCTTGAATAGTTAATCTATCAAAATCCAAATTAACTCTTTTAAATTTTTCCTTAAGAACTTCATCAGTTGAAGGAAGATATACTATTATTTTGCTATAATTTGAAGATTCTTCAAATTCTTTTTTATTTACCACTTCCACCTTCAGAACTTTATCCTTTTCAATTTTAGGTTGTATAAGTTCATTATCAGACATTTCGCTTGTATCTATAAAAAGTCCATAAGAGCAAAACCTCTCTTTTATATTAGCATCAAATAAATATTGTTCTGCAAGTTTCACATAATCTACATACGGAATCATATTAATATTTACTTTATATTCATCTAGTTTTTTTACTATTAAAAGTCCTACCTCGTGTAAAGAATATGCTTCCAATATTTGATAATTGTCTATATTTTTAATCAAATTTTTTAATTCATCAAAATCTTTTATAGTATAGCTATTTATTTCTGCATAAGCATTTAAAATATTGCATTCTTCTTTATTTAACTTTAATATCAAATCATTAATTTCTTTTATTTCATCTAAAGTAATATATTTTCCTTTTTCATACTGTTCATCTAATAAATTGTTGATACACGAATCCATTGACGAAACATCGTGAGAATTGTTGCCAAGACTAACTCTATGTATAATATAATCCTTTATATCATTTGTCAGCTCGAAGTAATGTATCTTATTTATTATCCTAGCATTAAATTTAATATAATCATCTTTATTTGCTACTATTATGTTCATTTTACCTCCATATTTTGTAATCTTTTTTATTATTCTAATTCTTCATCTTCTTGTTTTTCTAATTCTTTTATTTTTTTCTCTATTCGTTCTGTTGCTCTTATACAATTTTGATTAAATTCTCTTTGCCAAGCTTGTTCCTTCCTCGACCAATGAAAACCATTTGATTTTAATAATTTTCTTATATCCTCATTTGGGATACTATTAAACAAAAATTGTATTCTGTTTATCTCTTTGTTGTGAACTATTTTGCCATCATTGAAACTTTTTTCTTCAAATTTTAAATTTTCTAATGACTTTATTCTTTCTATCCTTTTTTTAGTTTCTCGTATAATAGCACCTATATTTGTAAGTTCCCAAGCATTATGTTCCCTTGATTTTATAGCTCTCCTTTCATTTTCTAATCTAGTAAGTTTATCTTCTAACTTTTGAATTGCTTGTGGATCATCTCCATATATTACTTTACTATTTTCAGCTGACTCTGCTCTATCACTATAAAATTTACTTTTTTTATCTTCCTCTATTGATTTTCTAATATTATTATTTGCTCTTTCTATTAGTCTACTATGTGACTTTGCAGAATAGTGGTCTGTAAGTATAGGTTGTCCAAGTGGAATTCTACTTAAAGTTCTATTTGCATTTGAATTCATATATTGGTCTGACTTTTCTTTTGATTTTTCTGACAATCGTTTGTATCTTTCAATTCTTTTCTTTCGTCTTTCCTCATAATCTTCTCTTCCTCCCATTTTTTCTCACTCTCCTTTCCAACAATTACAATACAATGTATTGCCAAAGTAAAAAGTGCACTTAATATCGCCACTCCAATTAAAATTAAAATATCCATTTTACCTCCAATAAAAAAAGATTATATAAAATCATACATCCAATATAATCTCATCTTCATATTCATTCTCTAATCTAACAATTTTATAATTTTTATTAAATTCTTCTAATGAGTAAATTCTATCATCTGAGCCATCTTCTTTTCCTTCAAATACTGCAATATTATTATCTTTTGTTAATATTGCTACCCCTTCTTTCTCGGTTTTAATATTCTGAACTACCATTGATACATCTTTTCCTGATTTTTCATATTGTTTTATTTTCTTAATTATATTATTTATATTTGAATTATTTTTTCCCAATTAAATTCCTCCCTTCCAAAATGACCATAGTTTGTAGTTTTAGCATATATTGGCTCTTGTAATCTTAGATAATCTATTATTCCTCGAGGAGTTAAATCAAACCTTTCTTTTATTAATTTTATAATCAGTCCTTCAGGTATTCGATTTGTTCCAAAGCAATCAATATAAATGGAAAGAGGATATCTTAATCCAATGCCATAAGACATTTGTATTTCACACTTTCTTGCTAATCCATTTGCTACAACATTTTTAGCAATATGCCTTAACATATATGCACCTGACCTATCAATTTTAGTAGCATCTTTTCCTGAAAAAGCACCTCCTCCGTGTCTAGCAATTCCTCCATAAGTATCAACAATTATTTTTCTACCAGTTAAACCTGTATCTGCCTTTGCCCCACCAATTACAAATCTACCAGTTGGATTAATATAGAATTTTGTTTCTATATCCAGCATTTCTGGATCTACTGTTTCTAAAATAACTTCTTCTAATATATCTTTTTGCAATTGTATTATATTTACATCTTTTGCATGTTGTACTGAAATTAAAATGGTATCAACTCTAATTGGTGTATCATTTATATATTCAACTGTAACTTGTACCTTACCATCTGATTTTAAATATGGTAAAATCTTATTCTCTCTAACTTCATCAATTTTCCTAGATAATTTATGAGCAAGGCTAATTGGGTATGGCATATATTCTTCTGTTTCATCTGTTGCATAGCCAAATATAATTCCTTGATCACCTGCTCCTCCATCATCTACTCCTAAAGCAATATCTTTACTTTGTTCTGTTAAATTTACTTCTACATCACAAGTTTTATAATCCATAGTTACTTCAGAATTATTATACTCAACATTTTTTAATGTATTGCGTACTATTTTTTCAATATCTACTTTAGTATTAGAATTTACCTGTCCTGCTACTGTAACTTTATTATTCGAAATCAAGGTTTCAACTGCAACTCTTGAATTTTTATCTCCTTTTAAATATTCATCCAAAATACTATCTGCGATTAAATCTGCAACTTTATCAGGATGACCTTTTGTAACACTTTCACTCGTTAAAAAATAATTTTTATAATTTTTCACTCTAAATTCCTCCATTTCTATTTTTTTATTCGCCATAGAATCGATTCTGTGGCTTTTTATTTTTTTGTTAGACATATTACTCGTACTCATCTTCTACCTCTTTTTCCATATTTTTATATTTTTTTAATTCTTTTTTTAATTTAATAACCTCATCTTTAAGTTTCTCATTTTCTTCCATTAGTATTATTTTGTTAATCAACTTTGTTCTTTCACTTTCGTAGTTTTCATCAATTAACTCTAAAGCCCCCATACTGTTATAGGAATTCTCTCCTACAATTATATGGTCTAAAAATTGAATGTTAAATGCTCTCAGTAACTGATTAGTAATATTCGATATTTCTTTATCTTGAAAACTTGGCTCTAGCGAATTAGATGGATGATTATGCACAAGAATTACTTTATCACTTCCTGTTACTAAAGCTGTTCTTACAATATATTTAATATCAATTTCTATATGAGAACTTGATCCTATACCTAATAAACTTATATTTCTAATATTATTTGCTCTATCTAGTCCCAAAAATAAAAAATGCTCTTGTATAGCATCTTTTATTTCTTGAACTTCTTTTAAATTGAATGCCTCTTCTGGTCTACTTATTTTTCGATTTTCCATTTGTTTTCCTTTTTTCTGTATTTCTATTGATAAAATTATTTTTCCTCCCTTCAAAAAAAGAATAGCACAATTGCTATTCTTATAATTCTTAACTTTTATTTTCAAAAATATAAAGTTTCAAAATTCTTCTTCCTCTCCTTTAATCAGTTTTTTGCTTCGTTCAAGCTGATTTATAAATTTCTCTATCTTACTAACACTTTCATCTGAAATTACTGAGCCTTTATTAAACCAATCTATTATAGATCTTCTGCTTATACCAATCCTTCTACTTAATTCACTATTACTAATATTATTCTTTATAAGATATTCCTTCAATTTTATATTGTATGAAAGATCTTTACGATTTTTTGTATTCTTCAATTCATTTAAATTTATCCTCAACTCATTATTATTTATATTTAAAAATCTAGCAACTTTTTTTATTTCATCTATATTAGTTAATTTACGAATTCTTTT
>UMIY01026815.1_pt1 | contig 10767 bp, 9 predicted proteins | sample 1965921 | NCBI WGS metagenome assembly UMIY01 (sample SAMEA4836134, study PRJEB28245) | human gut metagenome | biome: gut microbiome; material: fecal sample | place: Denmark | collected 2008
TTTGAAATTTCATTTTATTTTTCCTTCTTTAATTCTTTCATATTCCATCTGAGCTACTGTATCCACTGTATGTTGACTTTTGTTATTTAAGAACTCTTACTGCTTACGGTGAGGAGTAGTCAGCCAGATACCTATATGTTTCCAGGTGTTTGTGTTAATACATTAAAGGATCAATTAGCACTATATATTATTTCACCTATATTTTACTAAAATCTTCGTTAGATAGATATTTTAAAATAAAGTGAATATTCGATGTTAAATTCATCTAAATCAAATACGCATAACACAGTACTTGACAATCCAAGGTAGTGTGTATATCATAATAGTGAACGGGGTGATATTATGCAGCCAAGAGCGGTGATTTATTGTTCTAAACATGGAGCAACAAAAGAATATGCGCAATGTTTAGGTAAAAAAAAGAATCTTCCTGTGATTTCGATTGACCATATTTCGGGATACTCTTTCCAAAATATTCCGGTGTATTTTTGTGGTTGGATTCGTAACGGAAAAATCATGGGGTTGAATAAAGCTTCGAAATTATTTATGTGTGTTCAGGTAATTGGTGTGGGTGCCATTGAATATAATGAGGCATATGAATTGAAGTTGAAATATAAGAATGGGATTGTGAATCCAAACTTTAAGTATGTACAGTCGATTCGTAATCTTTCATTGACAACTTTGGAAAAGATGTATGTAGATGTGTTTCAGCCATCATTAATGGGAAAGAATAGGGGTGAAACGCATGAATACTCAATTTAAAAAAGGTGTTTTAGAGTTGATTGTATTAAAGGCTATTGTATCGGATGATCTATATGGGTATCAGCTTGTGTCTCGTATCAATGAGGTAATTCAAGTAAATGAAGGTACGATTTATCCTTTGTTGAAGCGATTGTCGAACGATCGTTTGTTGGAGTCTTATTTAAAAGAATCTACGGAGGGTCCTCCAAGAAAGTATTATCATATCACAAATTTAGGACTTGAAAGATATGATGCATTATTATCGGAGTGGACGGATTTTTCAGATAGTGTAAATGCATATTTGAAAGGAGTGAAGTAGGGTGTTAAAAAAGGAATTTTTGGATGTTTTAAATCAAAAGTTATCGTTGATTAGTGATAAAGAAAGAGAAGACATCATATTGGAATATGGAACGTATATTGATGACAAGATTGCTGGTGGTGTTGCAGAAGAAGAGGCTGTTGCTGGATTTGGTGATGTGGATGAATTGGTAAAGGATATTCTAGATGCATATAAGATCAATACGGACTCAATGGATCCATTCTCTAATCGTGCAGATAAAACGATTGATAAGGTGTATGCCAAGGTTGAGGAATTGTTTTCTAAGCTTGGTAATTTTTCGATGAATGAAATTTTTCACATCTTATTTGATGCGATTGTTTTAGTGTTGATTTTGTTGATTGGAAAAGTCATCGTGGTTGATATATTATGTCAATTTTTATTGTCTATGATTTTTTCATTCTTTGTCGGATTCTATATGATCACAGATTTTATGTTAAGTCTTTGTCGCATACTATATTTATGTTTAGCCATTTATTTCTTTGTGAAAGTCATGGCTAAAAGAGTGGAGCGTTATCGTTTGCATGCACATAATGTGGGTGTGATGGATGATATCAAAGATACTTGGAATGATAATATTAAATCGAGTGATTTGCCTCCAACACCTGAGCGTCCTTTGTATCATGAAAGAAAGCCAAGACATCTTGAATCGGATGTCTTAAAGGTGATCTTAGTCTTGGCTATGATTCCTGTAGCGTGTGTTTTGATTGGTAGTGGTATTGGCTTGGTTGTCATGATATATGTAACTATTGTATATGCCACAACAAGTACTGGATTATATTGTATGGATATTGCCTTTGTGTTAGGAAGTTTGGCAATACTATTGATGTTAGTTCGTGCTTGGCCTAAGAGGGTGAATACAAATGCGTAAGTTAGGTGTATTGTTGGTTGTTTCAATCTTATTATTTGTGTTTGGCTGTGGAACTTTTGTGTATGAATTGAGTCAAATTAGTCCAAATCAAATTGATTTGTCAAAAGAAACGCAGACTATGACAACGACAATGCCAGATCGTTGTCGTTTGTATACAAAAACGTATTTAAGTTCGGTTGGCGATGTACGTGTCGTTGTGGATGAGATGGTGGAAGATAATCAATTACCGAATAATTCATTGGTGATCACATATCCTAAAATGCTTCATGTTGTGCAGGATGGGGATCAATTGGATTTACAGATGGATGATTATGAAATGTCAAAGAATCTTCAAACCATTTTTGATACGTTCAAATCGAAGAGTTATGATGAGTATTGTGCAAAGAATGGTGAAATTCATGTAAGTCTTCGATATGGTAAGGCATTAAAGGATAAAATTACATTGGTGGATGACTACTATTAAGGAACAGTTTATACTGTTTCTTTTTGATTTTTAACAAGTGTGTTAAAATACTGTTATGGTGAAAAATAATAGAGACTGGAGTCGTTTGTTGAGAATGATTCTGGTGGATGATAAAAAGAAGTCAAATTCGCTAAGGAATTTAAAAAGGGGTAAAGTGACAAATACGCCTTTACGTAGAAAGCAGGATGTGAAACGATGAGTGATACGAATACGATGTCAACGAGTGCAAGGTTTGCGCAGATTGTATCTATATTAAGAAAACATCATATCCAAAAGGGAATGGATCCCGTTAAGTTACGTATGATACTTGAAGACTTGGGTCCTACTTTCGTTAAGATTGGACAAATTATGTCGACAAGACAGGATCTGTTTTCTGAGCGTTATTGTAAAGAGTTGATGAAGCTTCGCTCGCAGGCAAGTCCCATGCCTTTTTCTATGGTTGAACAAATCATTCAAGAGACGTATGGCGATTTATTTCAAGAAGAGTTTGAAAGTATTGATGAGATTTGTCTAGGTTCAGCATCTATTGCGCAGGTGCACGCTGCTACTTTGAAGTCTAAAAAACGAGTTGTACTTAAGATTCAGCGTCCTAAGATCTATGAGTGGATGGAACGGGATGTGGCCTTGTTAAGAAAGGCTGTTAAGATATTGAATCTTTCAGATATTGTATCAAGCGTAGTGGATCTAGATATGGTCATCGATGAATTTTGGACAACCGCAAAACAGGAGATGGATTTTACGATTGAGGCTCAATTTGCGAAACGCTTTAAGAATGATTATAAGGATTGTAAGTTTATTGATGCGCCAAAGATTTATGATGAATATACAAGAAAGAATATTCTGGTGATGGAATATGTGGATGGCATTGAGATCAATGATTCAAAAAAATTAGATGAACTGGGCTATGATCGTAGTGAGATAGCGGATAAATTGGCATTTAATTATATTTCACAGATTATTGAGAATGGTTTCTTTCATGCGGATCCACATTCGGGAAATTTAAGAATTCGTGATAATCAAATCGTATGGATCGATTTTGGTATGATGGGCACTTTAGATGCGAATGAACGTGAAACGATGAAGGAGGCTGTTCGTGCCATTGCCTTGAGGGATACACAAAAGTTAGTGGATTGTATCTTGATGATAGGGGATTGTAAAAAGGAGATTGATTATACGGCTTTTTGTGCGGATATGGATCGTTTTGTGAATCAATATTTGAGTGTTCCATATTCAGAAATTGATGTTGCCAAACTGATTCAGGATATGTTTTCAATTTGTCATGTATATTCGATTTCTTTGCCTAAAGGCATTAGTATGTTAGCTCGTTCTATGATGACGATTGAAGGAACGTTAACGGCTTTAGATCCGAATATGAATACGATGAAGATTGCGATGAGTCATAAGTCAAGTTTGACAAAAATTGATTGGGAGAAAGAAATTAAGTCGGGATTTAAGCGTAGTATTGATGCTCTTTCTCGTTCGGTGGATATTCCTGTGCAGGCAAGTGATGTGTTGAAGATGGTTCAAAGAGGACAGATCAAGGTAAATTTGAATCTAATGGGTTCTCAAGCTCCACTTGCCAAGATTGATCAGATGGTGAATCGTTTGATTGTATGTGTGTTGATTGCCGCTTTGGTTGTGGGTTCAAGTTTGATTTGTACGACAAAGATGAAGCCGATGATTATGGGAATACCAGCACTAGGATTTTTTGGGTACATCATTGCGATTGGGATGAGTGTATGGTTGTTTTTTAAGATGTTATTTTTGCATCGAAAAAACAAGTCTTTTTAAAGGGGAAGTATATGAAAAAAGGTAAAACTACAGTGCCTTCACTATTGATTGTGTTGGTCACTTTGGGACTGGATCAATGGACAAAGTGGGCTGTTGAGAAGTCTATCGCATTAAATGATTCGGTTGAAATGATCAATCATTTCTTTTATTTGACATATGTTCGAAATACAGGAGCAGGTTTTAGTATGTTTGCGGAAGCTGGAATGGGTTTCTTTGCCGCACTTACCATTATTGCCTTAGTTGGTATGGTATATATGTTTTTTAAAACGAATGATTCGCGTTATCAGATTTGTTTATCTTTAGTTTTTTCGGGAGCTATTGGAAACTTTATCGATCGTATGACGCTAGGCTTTGTAAGAGACTTTTTTAGTTTCTATATTTTTGGCTATCCATTTCCCGTATTTAATGTAGCAGATATCTGTATTACAGTAGGTATCGCATTAATATTAGTAAGTATGTTTATAGATGATAAGAAGGAGCAAGCAAGATGGAAACAAGAATCTTAAAGATAGATGAAGATACTAAATTGGATCGTTTGGATAAGGTTCTTGCGGAAAAATTGGATTTTTCACGTAAGAGAATTAAGGATTTATTAGACGAAGGAAATGTCTTGGTCAATCAAAAGGTTATGAAGGCAAGTTATAAAGTTTGTGTAGGAGATGAAATCGAGGTTTCTATTCCTGAACTAGATTCTATGGAAGTTCTTCCTGAACCAATTGATTTGGATATTGTATATGAGGATCATGATATTATTGTGATCAATAAGCCAAAGGGTATGGTTGTGCATCCAGCTCCTGGTCATTATTCTGGAACTTTGGTGAATGCGTTGTTGTATCATTGTAAAGATTTGAGTGGTATCAATGGGGTGATGCGTCCAGGTATCGTACATCGTATTGATAAGGATACGTCAGGATTATTGGTTGTTGCCAAGAATGATGTGGCCCATGAATCTTTAAGTCAGCAATTACAGGATAAAACGTGTCATCGTGAATATGTAGCTATTGTACATAATCCTTTTACGCACGAGCATGGTACGATTCATGCACCAATTGGTCGTGATGAAAAGGATCGTCAGAAGATGGCGGTTACCGCAAATAACTCGAAGGATGCGATTACGCATTTTACAGTATTGGAAAACTTCAAGAAATTTGCGTATATCAAATGTCAGTTAGAGACGGGTAGAACACATCAGATTCGTGTTCATATGCAGTATATTGAACATCCAATCGCAGGAGATCCTAAGTATGGTCCTAGAAAAACAATTCAGGCCAATGGTCAGTTGTTGCATGCGTGTGCATTGGAATTTGTGCATCCTACGACAAAGGAAAAGATGCGTTTTGAGATTGGTTTAGAACCTACTTTTGAAAGAGTTTTGAATGAACTTAGAGAAGGGGAAGAATAATGCGTGATGATGTATTAAGTTGGGATCAATATTTTATGGGCATGGCTCATTTGAGTGCAAAGCGTTCAAAGGATCCAAATACGCGTGTAGGAGCTTGTATAGTCAATCCTCAAAAAAGAGTGGTTGGACTTGGCTACAATGGTTTTCCTTATGGTTGTGAAGATGAGGAGTTTCCTTGGGATCGAGATGGTGAATTTCTTGACACTAAGTATCCTTATGTTGTGCATGCTGAATTGAATGCGATTTTAAATAGTATTCAAGACCTTCATGGTTGTACTTTATATGTATCGTTATTTCCTTGTAACGAATGTGCAAAGGCCATTATTCAGGCTGGCATTTCTTGCGTAGTATATGAAAGTGATAAGTATGATGGAACTGAAGGCAATATTGCCAGTAAGCGTATGTTTCATGAGGCGGGAGTAAAGCTTGTACAGCTTCCTTATGAGATTGATGTAGAAACAAAAATTAGTGAGCGTTAAGTCATCCGAAATGGGATGGCTTTTTTTTAAAAGTAAACGTTGTAAACAAATGAAAATTGTGTAACAAAAAAGACAAAGTTATATGTTTTATAACCACTTTATAACCGTTAAAATTCTATACTTTAGTTGTAGATGGGAAGGGTAACTATCTAAGAATAGAAAAGGAGGAAAATTGAATATGTTGAAGAACTTGAAGAGAGCATCGGCGATCATGTTGTCGCTTGCGATGGCTGTTCAGTTCGGAATGGCAGATACTTACTTTGCGAATACGCTATCAGAAGAACCAATAATAGAAGAAACCCAAGAACAAGAACCGGTAACGGTTGAAGAGGGTTCGCAACAAGTGGCTGTCGAACAAACTGAAGCGCCTGCAATAGATGCGAAAGAAGAGTTTGTACAAGTACCTGAAACCAAGTCTGTAACATTAAGTTATGTAGCTGAAGATGGAACAATATTAAGAGATGCTACCACTCATGAGTATGAGATGGGTTACAGCTTGAATTCGGATGCAAGTGTGATGTTGAATTTTGATGGTTATACCCTAAAAGATGTAGTTATGAATGATTCACAAATCGTAGCTGCAGCCCAGGCAAATTTAAATGTGACTTCAGATTTGACAAGTGTGAAATTTGTTTACCAGAAGGTAATGACAGAATCGCACCCAGAAGCAAATGAAGCTCAAGAAGAAAATAAAACTGAAGAAAAAACAGAAGAAGATGCTGAGGCAGACCCAGAAGCGAAGGAAGAATTACCAGAGTATCCTGCATTTGATATGAGTGCTACAGCTGGAAACGTAACCGTTCATGTAACGGCGGCCGAAGGTGTTTTACCTAATGGTGCACAATTAATCGTTAAGCGTGTTACAAGAAAAGCTATTTTGAACGCTGTTGAAGAAACAGTTACGGAAAAGGATAAAGAGGTTGATTCAGCTATAGCTCTGGATATTACGATTGTGAATGCAGATGGTATCGAAATTCAACCAAACGGAATTGTTAATGTTAGCTTTGAAAATGTAGCAGTTGGTGGTGAAGAAGTCAATGTTTACCATGTTACAGATGATGCAAGTACAGTAACTGAGGTTGCTACAAATACACAAAGCTTTGATGCAAATCACTTCTCAATTTATGTTATTACGGGTGAAAAGAAAGTCGAATTGACAACATTTAACTTTGTTGCAAATGAACAAAATGTAAGTACACAGATCGTTAAAACGGGTGATACATTGATTACTCCAACGGCTCCAGATATTGCTGGAAAAGCATTTGTGGAATGGCAAGAAAATGGATCTAAGTTTGATGGCTTTGGTGTACAGACTATTACTAAGACTGAAGCTCGTACAATTACTGCAAAATACGAAGACGCATTATATGTTTACTTCTATAATCCAGAAGGAACACAGATCATGCGTACAGAAAAAGTTGCAGACCACAAGGGTCATGATTACTCAAGCGTATCTTATGATGTTGACGCAACTCACAAAATAGTTGGTTGGGCAGCAAATCAGAATGGAACTGATGACATCACAAAAAGTATTGCAGTACCAGAAGGAAGTACTTCTGTAAATGTATATGCGATTATTAAAGAAGGTTATTGGGTAACTTTTGATTCAAATGGTGGAAGTGCAATTGATTCTCAATTCGTATTTGACAAAATCTCTCTAAATGATCAAACAACACCTACAAAGCCTGGTTATACATTTGATGGATGGTACAAAGACTCAACACCGGTTGAAAATGGTGCAACAGTGACTTCTCCGATGACATTAAAAGCTCATTGGAAAGCTGCAAAAGTTAGCTATACAGTTATTCACTGGTGGGAAAATGCCGATGATGATGGATATTCATTCCATGAATCTGAAAACAAAACTGGTCTTACTGGAACAGAAGCAAACGCAAAGGCAAAATCTTATGAAGGATTTATAGCACAACCAGTTACTAAAAAGACAATCAAGGGTGATGGCTCAACAATCGTTAGTGTTTACTATAAGAGAAATATGTATGATGTTAAGTTCTATAGTTATTCTTCTTGGTATACATCATCAAAAGAATATACGGATTTAAGAATTACAGCAAAATATGGTCAGGATATTAGTAAACAATGGCCAACAAAGAATGGAAGTTCAACATGGTCTACTAAAGATAATGGTTCAACGTATCAAGCAAATATTAATACTATGCCATTAGGTGGCGCGAAGTTCTATGGCCCACAAACAGGAAATAGTTATTGTGAAGCATTTTATTATGTAGAAATACTTCCTGGTGAAAATTCAAGTATTACTGTAGGCGGTATCAAATATAGATTAGATCATACTGATAAAATGTATGGCAGTGGTATTAGAATCACTAAAGAAGACCAATATCCTTTAAAGGGATTTACTTTTAATGAGGAAGTCAGTGATAAAATTGGTAAAAGATATGAAGGAGCTAGTTTCTACTATACACGTAATGATTATAATCTAAATTTTATCAACAATGGTAAACCAGAAAAGACAGTTTCTAAGAAATATGAACAAAGTATTTCAAGTGAAAACTATACGCCTGCTAGACCTAGTTCACTTCCAGAATACTATGTATTTGATGGATGGTATGAAAACGAACTTTGTGAAGGTAAAGCATTTGATTTTAGTGGCAAGAAGATGCCAGCTCAAAATGTTACGTTATACGCAAAGTGGACGGCTTCTGATGTTAAGTTAACTTATAACTTGAATAATCCAGAGGGTGCATTAGTAAAGAAGACTGAAGATGTAGCTGCTGGTACAGTAGCTAGTACAGTATTACCAAGTATTCCAACAATCAATGAATATTCATTTGCGGGTTGGTATTATGCGGATGGTAATGGAAATATTACTTCTGAAGTATTCAATACGAATAACACAATTACTAGAGATACAAGTATCGTTGGTAAATGGTTGTATAAAGGTGAATTAAGAGTTGTTTATAATCCTGGTACTGAAAAGGATGCAACAGTTCCAACCGATAGTAATATCTATGCAGGTGGTGCAAGAGTTACTGTAGCTGGTAATGCGACTACTACTTCAGGTAAGAAATTCTTAGGTTGGGAATTAAATGGAAACGTTTATAAGCCTGGACAGTCATTTGAAGTAAACAAGGACATTGCGAATAAGGATAATCAGATTATCTTAACGGCAACTTGGGGTAATGCAGAAACTTCTACAACATTGACTTATAATCCTGGTAATGGTCGTGGTAATCTTCAGACAGTTAATGTCATGAATAATGAGGCAGTAGAAATTGAAGCTCATGGTTCATTAGGCTTTAGCGCTCCAGTAGCGGAAGGTAAAGAATACTACTTTGCTGGTTGGGCTGATTCTAAAAGAGGAAATGCAACTTATGCAGATGGACAAACAATCAATATTGATGCGAATGGTGAAAACGTTCTATATGCAGTTTGGGTTGAAAAAGCCAAGATTACAGTTGTAGCTAAGAGTGATGAAGTTACTTATGATGGAAATAATCATGTAGTAGATGGATTTAACTCATTGACAATTGATGGTTATACAGTATCTGGATTAAGCGCATCTGTTAGTGGTACTGATGCTGGTACTTATAACAATGTAATTACTGGTGAAGCAACAGTTACTAAGGATGGTAAGGATGTTACGGATCGTGTTGTTGTTACAAAACAAAACGGAACTTTAACAATCAAAAAACGTCAAGTTACACTAACTAGTGAAGGTGGTTCTAAGACTTATGATGGAACTGCATTAACTAAACCAGATGTAGCAATTGGTAGTGATGGATTTGTAAATGGTGAAGTAAAAGATATTAAAGCTACTGGATCTGTTACTAATGTTAGTGATGGTGAAGTAACAAATACAATTACTTATACTCCAAACGAAAAATTCAATGAAAATAACTATCAGATTACTAAGAATGAAGGTAAGTTAAGTATTACTGCAGTGGAAACTGAAGTTCAAGTTCAAATCGTTGGTGCAACTGATACAGTTGGATATGATGGTAATGAACATCAGGTTGAAGGCTATACAGTTACAATTAATAATGATAAATATCATGAAGATGATTTCACATTTAGTGGAAATAAAGTTGCTAAAGGTACAGATGCCGGTACATATAACATGGGATTGGCTGATGAACAGTTTAAAAATAACAGTTCTAATTTTAGTAACGTAACATTTACAGTAACCGACGGATATTTGATGATTACGCCAAAGTCAATTAATACAGAAGATCAAAAAATCACAGTTAGTGATCCTCAAGGTCATTTGTATGATGGTAACCCACATCAAGAAGTACTAGTTGTTAGAGATGCGGAGTTAGACAAGACATTAGAATCTGGAAAGGATTATGATGTAGCTTATTCAAGAACAGACTTTACAAATGTTGGTGAAATCACAATTACAATTACTGGTAAAGGCAACTATGTCGGTACAGTAAATAAAACTTATTCTATCACGAAACGTCAAGTCAAATTAACTAGTGAAGGTGGTTCTAAGACTTATGATGGTACTCCATTAACTAGACCGAATGTAATAGTTGGTGGTGATGGATTTGTAAATGATGAAGTAACTAGTGTTCAAGCAATTGGAACAGTAACTGAAGTCAAAGATAGTCCAGTAACAAATGCAATTGAATATACAGTTGGTACTAAATTTAATATTAATAACGACTATATAAGAATAGTTAGGGTCTAGCTCTGCTTTAAGAT
>UMIY01054286.1_pt1 | contig 10753 bp, 10 predicted proteins | sample 1965921 | NCBI WGS metagenome assembly UMIY01 (sample SAMEA4836134, study PRJEB28245) | human gut metagenome | biome: gut microbiome; material: fecal sample | place: Denmark | collected 2008
ATCAGCGCGTCCGGGCGCTCATCGGCGACCTGCCAGGCGAAGGCGCGCACCAGCTCATCTATATACAGCATGACCTTGCCGTCCGCGTCCGAGACAAGCCGGGTGAAGAACTCCCCTCCGTCTGTGAGTTCTGGCGCGAGGTAGTGCAGGTCCGTCGCCACCGCGACGGTCACGCCCTCTCCCCGGTCCACGCCGGGCTCATCGGTGCGCGAATTGAGCGCATCCGTCAGCGCAAAAGCCCCTGCCAGCACGGCTGCCGAGAGCAGCAGGAAAATTATACGTGCTTTCATAGCATCACTCCCCTGCCGGCAATTTTATGATATCCGCGCCGGTTTGTAAAGGGGCTGCTGCACGCTGCGGGTTTGTCCGGCCTCAGAGCCCGAACAGGGCCAGGAGTTTGTCCCAGAAGCTCTGCTCCTCTGCGGCGGGTTCCAGCCCGGCGTCATCCGCCGGGACCTCTATGGCCTCGGTCTGGATCACGAACTGCACGGCTGTCACTGTGCCGTTGCGCCCGTCTGCAAAGCTCTCGGGCGCTTCCATACTGCCGCCTATGTCCGCCAACAGGCTGTCTATCTCGGCCTGGACGTCCAGAGAGTTCGTCTCGCTGTTGAGGGCGCTGGCGCCGCTGGCCATGCTCTGCGCGCCGCTGGCAAGCTCCGCCACGCCGTTATAGAGCTCGGATACGCCCGAGCCAAGCTCATCCGAGCCGGCAAGCAGCGCGCTGCTGCCCTCGGCCAGGGCGGAAACGCCGCTCATCACGCTGCCGAAGCCGTCAGTAAGCTGGGCCACGCCAGAAGTGTACTCGCTCACTCCGCTGTAGAGCTCAGCGCTGCCTTCCGTGAGCTGGGAGATGCCCTCGCGCAGCGCGGTGAGCTTGTTAAGCGCTTCGGTGAGCATGTCGGCGAGCTGCTCTATGTAGCCGCCCAGCGTCTGTCCGCCGCCGGTGAGCTGGCCAATGAGCGCGTCAAGCTTTGCCAGCAGATCCTGCACGTATGGCAGCAGGCCGCTGAGATCCGGCGGATCGCTGAGAATGAGTTCTGCGGAGTGCTTTATGCTCGCTATGGAGTCGTTCACTGCTGCTCTCTGTTCTTCCGTGAGCTCTATCTGACTTAAAATGCCTTCAAGAGAGGCAATTCCGCCCTCCAATGAGCTCCCGGCGCCGGAGTTTGCTCCGGACGCGGCCGAGACCTGTATCATGTTCTGGAGCGACTGGGCATCCGCGTATGCACTCTCGAGCCCGCTGACGATATTCTTTATATCGCCGATTATCTGCAGCAGACGGTCAACGTCGATGAGAGAATCGAGCACGCTCAACTGCGCGTCGATCTCCGCCAGCCCGGCGTATATCTGTCCCGCGCCGCTCACCAGCGCACCGGAATTGGCGTAGAGCTCGTCGAGCCCGCCGCGCATGACTATGAGGCCGTCCTGCAGTTCTTCTACGCCGGCGTCGAGCTCGGCTATGCCGCTCCGGAGGCTTGTCGAACCGTCCAGCAGCCCTGCCGCGCCGTCGCGCAGTGCTTCGCTGCCGGTGTAGAGCGCGCTTGCGCCGCTGTTGAGCTGTCCGGTTGCATTGACGAGGCGGCCAACCTGGTCTTTTATGTCCTGAGCGTCTATGTCGACGTTAAGATTCAGGTATATGCCGTTGATGCTCACGGCGGGCAGCGAGAACCCATCCGCCGCGGCGGTGATGACCGTGTCTATGCCCTCTCCGGGCAGGAGCGTATATGTGAGCTGCCTGTCTGCGCCCACGGCGGCCACGGTCGCGTCCGGCGCGGATATGCCGCTGAAAACGCCGCCCGGGAGTGTGAAGTTCGCCTGCAGGGCGTAGTCGTCGTAAAACGAGCCGGAGCAGCGCTCATTCTTTGTCACGGTGAAGCGTATCTCCACTTGACCGGACCGCCCCGCTATCTCCTCCGCCGTGACGTCCCTGCCGTCCAGCTTATATGTGAGGGCAATTTCCCAGGGCAGTTCGACGTTCTTGAACTCGCCCTGATAATAAATGCGCTTGGCGTCTGTTGTTATGTTAACCACACCGTTTTTGTACTCTATCGGGTCGGAGGTGTTGAGCACCCGTACGCTATCGTAGTCGCCGTAGTCGGTGATCTCCCCGCCGGGGAAGCTGTTTACCGCGTAGGCGCTGACGGGACCGCCCGCGGCGTCCAGCGTCACATATATTACCTCCTCCTTGGCGGAGGGCTCAGGCGTCTCCTCCGCCAAGGCGCCGGTGCCGTCCCCGGCTGCGAGGGCCGGGACCGTGGTACTGAATACGAGCAGCGCAGCCAGAATGATGGCGGTGGTGCGTTTACTGGTTTTCATGAGCTGTAACCTCCCTGGAAGAATAAAATTTCGCGTGCAGCGTGGTGCGGCGGATGAGCCCGTCGCAGACATACAGGAACCCGGGCAGGACGAAAAGCACTATTGTCAGGCTCAGCAGGCTGCCTATGCCGAGGAAGAACCCCAGCTGTGAGATAATGCCGTGGTGGGACACGAAGCCGAGCAGCAGACCGACAACTATAATTGCGCTGCCGGAAGTGGACACCGAGAGCGTCACGGCGCTCACCGTGCGCATGACCGCCTCTCGCTTGGGAAGCGTCGCGCGGAACTCGGTGTAGCGGTCGGCGAAAAGTATGGCGTAGTCCACCGTCGCGCCCAGCTGTATGGAGCTCACTATCAGATACGATATGTAAAACACCTGCGTGCCGCGGAAATACGGTATGGCCATATTGATCCATATAGCCGTCTCTATGCTGAGCACGAGTATTATGGGCAGGCTCAGCGACTTGAAGGAGAAGAGCAGGGTGAGGAATACGGCGCCGATGGCGATAAGGTTTACCTTGACCGTGTCGGCCGTTATAGTGTCCATGAGGTCATATGTGCTCACACCGTCCCCAGCCAGGTAGTATTCTCCGGGATAGAGCCCCTCCAGCACGCCGCGCGCCTCCTCCACCAGGGCAAAGGTCTCGGCGCTCTCCGTCTGCGTGTCCACAGTGATGACAAAGCGGCTGTACTCGTCGCTCACCAGCAGGCTGAGCGTGTCGGCGTCCAGATACTCCATCGGTATTTCCGCGCCCACGGTATCCACGTAACTGAGCACGCTGGTGACGGCCGGTATTGCATTCAGCTCGCGCGAGAGTTCGCTCTGCCTGGCCAGGTCGTCCCGGGGGATCATGGCCACCCAGGTGTCGCTCTCGCCGAACACCGCTTCTATCGCCGCCGTGTCCTGGCCGTACTGCGTGTCCTCACCGTAAATGTGGGCGCTGCCGTAATAATAGCTGTTCTGGTTTGAAGCCAGATATGCGGGCACCATAACCACGGCGAATATGCACAGCAGCGGTATCATCACCCGGCAGATCAGCCGCCCGAACTTGTCAAAGCCGGGCATGAAGGGCCGGTGCCGCGTCTTCAGCATGAGCTTGTAGGTCACCAGTATCAGCGCCGGCTCAAAGATGAAGACGGTGACCATACTGATAGCGATGCCCTTGGCCAGGGCCATGCCCAGGTCGGGCCCCAGCCCGAAGCGCATAAACACCAGCGCCAGGAAGCCGATGACCGTCGTCAGTCCGCTGGACATTATGCTCATGGTGGATTTGCACAGCGCGTCCACCATGGCCTCCCGCGGGTCGGACAGCTCCTCCAGCCGCTCCGAGAAGCGGTGGATGAGGAAGACGGAGTAGTCAAGCGTACAGGCCAGCTGCAGCACGCTGCCCGCCGCGTTGGTGACGAAGCTTATCTCGCCGAAGATGAGGTTGCTGCCGCCGTTGATGACCGTGGCGGCGCCGATGCCGATGAGGACCAGCCAGGGTTCGGCCCAGGATGTGGTGGTCAGCGTGAGGATGAAAAACACAAAAATCACGGCCACCACGGTGATTATCCGCACCTCTGCCACCGTGCCCGTCGTGGCCAGGGCCGTTGACACCGCGTCGCCGGTCATAGCCCCCTCATCTCCAACCAGGGCGCGGATTTCATCCACGGCCGTGAGGCGGTATTCGTCAGATATGGTCACGGTGTACAGCGCCGCGCCGTCCTTATAATAGGTTTCCACCGTGTCCGCATCCTGGAATTCCAGCGGCTCGAGCACGTCAACGGCGTCGTCCAGCCATGTGACGCTCTCCACGCCCTGCACGGCCGCTATCTGCTCCTTGAGCTCCAGCGCACCGGCCAGCGATACATCCCTGACCATGACGCGCGCATTCGGTATGCCGCCGGCAAACTCCTCTCCCAGCACTTCCAGTGCCACGGTGGATGGCGTGTCGTCCGGCAGATAATCAGTGACGTTATAGTTGACGCTGACTCCCGTCCAGCAGAACACTGATATCAGCGAGAGCAGCGCGAACAGGGCCAAGATCACCTTCGGTCTGCCGGTGATAAAGCGATAAAAGCTTCTCATTTACACGCTCCTTTCAACATTCGTCATTATCATAACACCCGCCCAGGGCAGAAAATACGGTCAAAATAGGACGTTTGTCCGCTTTGTGACCATTTACTGCTAACAGAGCACGAGATATAATGTTAAAGAGGGAGGAATACTCTTTGAAATACCAAGCGGCATCACTGAAAACCAAACGGACCCTGGCCGAGTCGCTCAAGAAGCTTATGAGGACCAAGCCCTTTTCCAAAATAACAGTAACTGAAATCGTCAACGACTGCGGGGTAAACCGAAAGACTTTCTACTATCACTTTGAAGATATATATGCGCTCCTGCGCTGGATTTTTGAGGAGGAGGCGGTCAACATCGTCCGTCAATTCGACCTCCTCAAGGATTACAACTCGGCCATGGAGTTCGTATCCAACTACATAGATGAAAACCGCGACCTGCTGCGCAACGCGTATGACGCCTTCGGCAGCGTTGAGCTCAGCCAGTTCTTCCACATGAGCATTATCGGCCTGAACGACGAGCTCATAGAGTCGGTTGAAGACAGCATGCACATGCGCCTGCCCGCCGGCACGCGGGAATACCTGTGCGAATTCCTCACCGAGGCATCTTCCGGGATGCTTCTCGGCATCATATCCGGCAATCTCAACCTGGACAAGACCCTGGCCATAAAGCCCGTCAGCTCCATAATCCGCGCATCAATCGTCGGCGTGCTTACAGAGCAGGGCATACCGGATCAAAACAGCTGAAACCATCTGTACCGGCCTGACACGCGCGGGGGCTCTCCCCCGCGCTTTTCTTACCCCAGCATATCCTGCAAAGATTAAAGGAACGTTAGAGCTTCGCACCTTTCGCCCCCGTATGCGGCTGTTTTTTGCACGGTTCCGTGCATTGACCGCACCGCAGGAAACGCCCCGGCACGGCACTTTTCCCGCCGTATTGCATTATCCCGCGCTTTATGTTAATATAGCCGGGCGGGGCTTCCCGCCGGTTGGGTACCTTCCGTATGCAAGGCTGCTTGCATACGTTTTTTCTTTATTGGGGGTGAGAGACGTGTCCGCTTTGCCGTCAAAGTCCATAGCCCGGGAGCTCATCGGCTTCAGCCTGCCGCTCATACTCAGCGGCGTGTTGCAGCAGCTCTACAACTGGGTTGACGCCTTTATTGTCGGCCATGTGGAGGGCGAGCTGGCCATGGGCGCCGTGGGTGCGACCACCGCCGCCGTCAACCTGTTCCTCACCGCCATCATCGGCTTCACGCTCGGCCTCAACGTGCTCATGGCCCAGCGTCACGGTGCTGGCGAGGATGAGCGCCTGCCGCGGCTGCTGGGCTCCTTTTCCTTTGCGCTCGGCGGCGTGTTCCTGCTGATAGGCGCCCTGGGCATGTTCTTCGCCGGGGAGCTGCTGGAACTGCTGGACACCACCGCGGACATGCTGCCGCTCTCGGAGAGCTACCTGTCCATCGTCTTTACCGGCATGCCCTTCCTCGCCGTCTATAACGTATACTCCGCCGCGCTGCGGGCTCTGGGCGACAGCCGCGCCCCCTTCCTCGCGGTGGCCGTGTCCTCCGGCGTGAACGTGGCGCTCGACATACTGCTGGTGGCCGTCATACCCTGGGGCGTGCGCGGCGCGGCCATTGCCACGGTCATATCCCAGATAGCGATGACGGTGTTCATGGTGTCCTACGCCGTGAGGAAATACCCCATCCTGCGCTTCCGGCCCGGCCGCGCGCTGTTCAGCGGCGGCCAGCTGCGCGAGGGCGCGAGCTTCGGCTTCCCGCCCATGATCCAGAGCTGCGTGAGCGCGCTCGGCTCCATGCTGCTGCAGAGCTACATGAACAGCTTCGGCAACGACACGGTCACCGCCATCACCACGGCCTACCGGGTGGACACCATCATCCTCCTGCCCATGATCAACCTGGGCAGCGCCATCTCCACGCTCACGGCCCAGAGCCACGGCGCCGGGGACGACGCGCGCGCGGCCAAAATACTCAACGTGGGCTGCCTCCTCATGGCCGCCGTCTCCCTGGTGCTGACGGGCATAATCATCCCCACAGGCGGGTATCTCATCGCCATGTTCGGCGCGGGCGAGACCGTTGTCGGCATAGGCAGCAGTTGCTTCGCCTGCATCGCGCCCTTCTATATAATATACGGCCTGAGCATGGCCGTACGCGGGCATCTGGAGGGCCTGGGCCGCATGGTGTACTCCAGCGCCGTCGGCATCGCCGCCCTGGCGCTGAGGATCGCCGCCTCCTATGCCCTGCGCAGCGTGTTCTGGAACATGACCATAGCCTACGCCGAGGCCTTCTCCTGGGTGCTGATGCTGCTGCTCTACACCCTGAAGCTGCTGCTGATGCGCCGCCGCCATAAATAAACGCCGAAGGAGCGCCGCCCATACGGGCAGCGCTCCTTCGTTATAAATGGCTGTATCTGTGTTTGTCAGTCTATCCTCTCTCCGCAGAACGGGCAATAATCGCAGCCGGGAAGGACATGTGGAAGTATCCTGCGGCAGCTCGGGCAGCTCCGGCACAGGACATACGAAATGCCTGTAAGCGGCGCGCTTATCAGCATGGCCCCGATAACGAGGGTGTCCCCTATCTCCTCAAATATCAGCCCGATGCCAAAAACCAGGACAAATACCGCCAGCACATATATAATTGCAAATTTACGCCATTTCTTCGGAGTGATGTGCATGTTCCCACCTCACGCACACTTCAGCCACGCTCAAATAAACAGTTAATCCGAAAATTCAGGCACTTTCATTACAAACTGGCCGGTGTAGACGCGGTGTATCAAGCCCTTAACCGGCTGGCGCGCTGCGCAGATGCACAGCCCCGTTATACCGCCGGGCACGGGGTAATACCAGCAGAACACCGCGCAGGCAATCATCAGCAGCATGCATACCCAGTCCAGGGCCCTGCGCGCCCTGAGCAGGGCAGGGATGCGCTCACGGCGTTCATCACCGCCCAGCCACTGGAGGTAGCACATCTGCAGGCGGCTGTTCGGCCTCCGGATGCGGATGAGGTCAACCATTATGTATATTGCGTCGCATATACATGAAATTATAAAAAGCAGCGCTAAACTCTCTCTGGTCAACCGAACAGCCCCCATTTAAATAATGTAGTAGGTCTTACCTATCACCCATGCTGCAAACAGTACTCCAAGGATCATCACCATTCAAATATACCTGAATGGCCGAAAGCATTTGTTGTATGGAATGATGTGGGAGATTGTGAGAATTTACGCTTCTCTTAAGCTCATAAAACCTCTCGAAAACTATACCAGACGGAGTACAGTACGACGATACGTAATAATCCTTATATTCGCAGTACGAACCTATGGCATTTCTGCTTGTGTCTACGGTTACCTTATAGGTATAGTGAAAACGATCCACTTGCAGCTTTCCCTGTAGCAATCCATCCGCTATTGCACTGAAAAAGCCCTTCGCCATACCAGAAATAATCGCTGTAGTAATACCCGCAAAGTTGGTATGTCCTTTAATAGCTGCCCTAATAAGCTCCGTTATAGTAGATATTGTCATAGTTTCTACAAAATCAAATTTGAACGATGAGCCATTTTGAACATGTGAATCTATATGTCTGTGTGCAGTAGCTACAGAGCCAAAATCGGTCGCTTGCCCAATCATTTTGTACCCGTTAAAAATGAGTGAATTTGGGAGCCCATAGTCTGTTGCCTGCGGAGCATACAATTCATGTCCGCCTTTTGTTGTTTCAATTACCGCAGCGGATGGAGAAATAACATATGAATTCTGCGGTATTTCAGTATAGTGTTCTGACGCTATAAAAACATCCTTGCTTACAAGTTCTCCCGTTTCAGGGTCAAACACTTCCTGTACAATCTCATCTGTCTCGTGGTAATAAACAGCTCTCTCTGTAATCACGTCGTTTGACGTTATAACACTGGTAATGTCAGCCATTCCATTTACAGTGTCAACCGTCTTAGTTTCCAGCACGTTCCCATCATCTAAAGTCACAGCAGAGGTTTCCGTTACTTTAATTACTTCTTGGCCTGCAAATGCCACCGTGCCCATGGACAGGCACAGCACCACGACCAACATTATGCTTATGAACCTTTTCACACCGATCTTCCTTTCTCATATTAGCACAATTCACAAATTTTGTCCAGTCCTGTAAGCATATCTTCACACATTCATAGGCATTCTCTCCTTTGCGCGGAAAATAGTTCCTTTGGTATAAGCATAATATATATATAGCATTGCTTGTCAATAAAAATATTATCTATCGAAAAAATTTTATAAAAAACAAATGATTTAATGTTGACAGCTTTATACATTTGTGCTATATTTATTTCGAGGTAATTACCCATGGCGAAAGAATCCGCTGGACACTCATTTGATGCTTTTTTCAAGCGTGCGACCAGTCCGCTGGTTGTGCTTCGGCTGCTGTCGGAAAAGCCAATGTATGGCTACGAAATCACACAGGAGATGAAGAAGCGCAGCGGCGGCAAGTATACCATTGCCATTCTCTATCCGGTGCTGTACCGGCTCATCGAGCAGGGGTACATCGCGGAGGACCATACGGAAGTGGCAGGCGGGCGCGCGCGGACTTACTATGCCCTGACACAGGAGGGCAAAGAGTATTTTCACAAGACCCTGAAGGAGTACTATGTTATATCGAGCGTCTTCGACGATCTGATGGGAGGTGGCCCCGATGAGCAGGGCGAGTGACAGGTACCTGCGCCGCGTCGGAAAACGGCTCTGCGCCTCCAGGCAGACGAAAGACCGGCTGCTCTGCGGGCTGGCAGGCGAGCTGGCCGAGGCCGGGGACGCCGGTTATGACGAGCTCGTCAGGGCTTTCGGAACGCCCGAAGACGCCGCGGCGGAGCTGCAGGAATCTGTCAACGAGGCCGAAGCGGCCGCAAGCAGGAGCAAATCACGACGGATAGCGATAAGTCTTGGCATTGTCGCAGTTGTGCTTGTGGTTACTCTTGCTTTATTCTTTCTGCGCATAAATGAACGTACGGTAACCATTGTAGACCGCAATGTTGCTGAAGGCACGCCTATCATATCTGCGGAGGAAACAAAATGAAAAAGATAGTCCCGCTTTTTATTGCCTTTTGTTTGTTCTTTTCTCTTGCTGGTATTTCTGTAAATGCCGAGTCATCCCAACCCGTTAGCCAAGAGACAGTATATAGTGACAACGGCTTTTACATAGTGAAAACCGTATATCAAGATGAAAGCACAGCACTTCAAAGCGTCAACGCTGTCAAGGTCAAAAGCGGTCATGCCACAATTGATGCCTATAACAGTTCACACGAGCTGATTGTTTCTCTCACTGTCTATGGCACATTCGAATATGACGGAAAAAGTGCAGAAGCCGTAAGTGCTTCTTGTTCTTATGATATGGTTCAGAGCGGATGGCGTTGTACATCTTCCGATGCCTATTGCAGCGGCTCTACCGCTTATGCGACAGCAGTATTCAAAGCTTTTCTGGCCCCTACTATTGACGCTACTGTCACCCTCACCTGCAGTCCCACCGGAGTGCTCTCCTGAGCATGTAAACAACGCGGCCCCCGGATTTTTCTCCGGGGGCCGCGGTTTTCCTTTTTACTCACCGAAATATGCCTCGATCTCGGCCATGCGCTCCGACTGCCTGGTGTGGAAGGGGCAGCGGCTGTCGCAGTGACCGCAGTGCAGGCACTGCCCGGCCTTTTTGCCAAGGTGGGCGTAATGGTCGCGGGCCAGGGTATCACCGGCCCTGGCGAGGTCGTAGTACTTGTTTATGAGGCCCACGTCGAGCCCGGCCGGGCAGGGCTGACAGTGGTTGCAGTACACGCACACGCCCTCGGCCTCCGCGGGCGCGAAGGTGCCGATCACGGAGTAGTCGCGCTCGGCAGCGCCGGCATTGAGGAAGGACAGCACGTCCTTCAGGTCCTCCCTGCTGCGCACGCCGGGCAGGACGGTCAGCACGGCGGGCTTATCCAGCGCGTACTGCAGGCACTGGGCGCTGGTAAGCGCGCGCTTGAAGGGCGAAGTGCGCGCGTCGAGCAGCTGCCCGGCCGCGAAGGGCTTCATGACAGAGATGCCCACACCCTCCGCCTCGCAGCGCCGGTACAGCTCCATGCGCCCGGCCACGGTGCCGATGCCGTACTCCCCGCGCACGTAGTCGTAGGCGGGGTTGATGGAGAACATCAGCATGTCCAGTATGCCGAGGTCGAGTGCCCTGTGCGCCGCCTCCGGAGTGTGCGTGCTCATGCCTATGTGCCGCACCACGCCCTGCTTTTTCAGCTCCAGCAGGTAGTCTATCGTGCCCTCGCTGCGCGCGGCGTCCAGGTCGGCGTCCTCGTCGATGCAGTGGATGAAGCCGAAGTCTATGTAGTCGGTCCTGAGCTCGCGCAGCTGCCA
>UMIY01024009.1_pt1 | contig 10749 bp, 6 predicted proteins | sample 1965921 | NCBI WGS metagenome assembly UMIY01 (sample SAMEA4836134, study PRJEB28245) | human gut metagenome | biome: gut microbiome; material: fecal sample | place: Denmark | collected 2008
GGTGGGCCTTGCCCATGGCGGCCTGGATAAGCCGCTTCAGGTCCTGGTAATGGTCGTCGGGGGACATGTGGTTCTCTTGGCCAAAGTACTTGTAGGTGCAGCTGTAGTTGCCCACATCCACCACAAAGTACAGGTCATAGCCCCGCACGGAGCTCTCCAGAATGCCCTTGCCATCGCCGGAGGAGAACCGGGGGCAGCTGCAGCCAATGCGGAAGGTGTCGATGTTCATCCCCGCCTGGTTTGCCCACCGTACCAGGTGCGCCTCGATTTTGTCCGCCAGCTCCTGGGCGCCCTCCATGGCGACGATGCCAAGGGGCGCCACACGGTTTTCGGGACTGAAAAAAAACTGAGCCGATTGTTCCATATGCAGGCCTTTCCTTTCTTTTCCGTTATTTGTTTGGAAAACACAGGTGCTTTGGGCCAGGGCTTCCCCCCGCCCTTCTCTTCATAAAATCTTAACATAGTTCCTGGCAGTTTTCTACAAAAAACGGGAGCTTTTTTCAATTTTGCCGTACCCACCAATTTTCCGCCTGTTTTTTCCGTCAGTTTTGTGATTCCCCCCTGGTATTTTCCCCGGGTTTACGCCTTGTTCCGCAGGAACACTTGGCTGTCGTACAGGTCCAGGTTGGCCTCTGCGGCGGGGTTGCCCTCCAGGTCCACATAGCCCTCCGGCAGGGAGATGGCCTGCTTCTCCCCGGTGAAATTCTGCAGGAACAGGTACTGGGTGTCGCCGCTTTCCCGCAGGCAGGCCTCCACGCCCTCGGGGGGCAGCTGGGGCAGGGCGCGGGGCAAAGCCAGCTCCCCGGCCAGCTTCTGGTAGAAGTCCAGATAGAAGCTGTCCTCGGCAAAGGAGGCGATGTAATAGGCCTGGCCCTTCCCGTACTGGTTCACGGTGAGGGCTGCCTCGCCCTTGTAAAAGTCCTGGCCGTAGGTGCCCAGCACCTGGGCCCCCTGGGGATGGATCAAGGCGCACAAGTCCTTTGTCTCGTAGCTTGCCTCCCCCACCTGCAGGGTGTTGCGCTCCTCGTCCCACAGGGCGTCGATGTTCTCGTTCCACACGCCGAACACCTCCATCAGGCCGGCGCCGGGCCAGCCGCCCAGGTAGGTCAAGTCGCAGTCGTTGACAATGCCCGTGTGGTAGGTGCCGATCAAGGTGCCGCCCTGGTCCACAAAGGCCTTCAGCTTCTCTTCAAAGCCCTCCCGCAGCAGGTAGAGCATGGGGGCAATCACCAGCTTGTAGCCGCTGATGTCGCACTCCTCGTCCACAATGTCCACGGAGATGCCCATGCGCCACAGGGCCCGGTAGTGAGCCTGGACCTGCTCCACATAGTGCATGCCCTTGTTCCGGGGGCCCTGGGCGTCGTCGATGGCCCAGCGGTTCTCCCAGTCAAAGACCAAGGCCACCTGGGCGTGGACGTCGCTTTGGGTGACGGCGTCAATGCGCTCCAGCAGCTGCCCCATGGCCTTTACGTCCTGGAACTCCCGGGGCTCGGTGCCGCCCTGGTGGTCCACCACCGCGCCGTGGAACTTCTCAAAGGCGCCGCGGCTCTTGCGGAACTGGAAGTACTGCACAGAGTTGGAGCCGTGGGCCACGGCCTGCATGCTGCTCATCCGGTGCTGACCGGGCTTTTTCAGCTTGGAGACAGGCCACCAGTTGGCGGTGCTGGGGGTGGATTCCATCAGCAGGAAGGGCTGGCGCTTGATGGAGCGCATGGCGTCGTGCCACAGGCCGTAGATAGAGGCCAGCTTGGCGTTGTTGCCGCCCCGCCACTGGGGATAGGCGTCCCAGCAGATGACGTCCAGCTCGTCCTTAAACTTAAAGTAGTTGTAGTCGTTGTGGTAGTACATAAAGTTGGTGGTGCAGGGGATGGAGGGGTCCACCGCCTTTACGGCGTCCCGCTCCGCCTTGACAAAGTCCACCACCTGGTGGGTGACAAAGCGCTTCCAATCCAGGTGCTGGATAAAGGCGCCGTCCTCCCCCTCGGGGCCGGGGGCGTGAATCTGCTCCCAGTCGGTGACGGTGTGGGCCCAGAAGTCGTTCCACCAGGCGTGGTTCAAAGCTTCCAGGGTGCCGTACTTCTCTTTCAGCCATTCCCGGAAAGCCGCCTGGCACAGGGGGCAGCAGCACTCGCCGCCGTACTCGTTGGACAGGTGCCACAAAATGACCCCGGGGTGCTTGGAGAAGCGCTGGGCCAGGGCGGTGTTCATCAGGCGCACCTTCTCCCGGTAGACGGGGGAGGTGTAGCAGTGGTTGTGCCGGCCGCCGCTCTGGTCCCGGTGGAGGCTGGCGCTGACCCGGCGGATTTCCGGGTACTTCTCGCTCATCCACAGGGGCTTGGAGCCGGAAGGCGTGGCCAGCACGGTGTAGATGCCGTTTTCGTACAGGTTGTCAATGACCTTCTCCAGCCAGTCGAACTCATAGCGGCCCTCTTCGGGCTCCAGCTTGGCCCAGGCGAAAATGGCCACGGACACGCAGTTGATATGGGCCTCCTTCATCAGGCGGATGTCGGACTCTAAGATGTCGGGGCGGTCCAGCCACTGGTCGGGGTTGTAGTCCCCGCCGTGAAGCAGGTGGGGAAATTTAGGCGTCAATGGGTTCATAAGAGTTGTCCTCCCTTTTCCTTCCGGCAGCCTGCCGGTGTGTTCTGTCTCCATTGTACCCTGTTCCCACCCATTTGAAAAGGGGGATTTGTATTGTCTTTTCCGCTAATAATATACACGTTTATTCGTCTATTTTTACGGTTTTCCCCAGTTCTCCCCAGGTTTTCCCCAGAGAGAGCGGCCCTTTCCCGCGGCGAAAAAGCCCATCTGTGGGGTCAGAGGCGGTTTTCTTTCCAGCCGCCGCGGGGCTTGTAAAGGCCGCTGGCCCATCCCGCCCGACAGCGACTGTCCTCCGGCGGCAGACGCCCTGCACCGGCACGGCAGCGGCGAAAGGGCTGCGCGGCGCCCCCGCCAGCGTTTTGCAAGAAAGCGCCTCCCGCGGGCACACAGCAAAAGCGTTCCCTAGGCTCTCTTAGCTTTTCCGGCAAACCAAAAGGCCGCCCCAAGCGGGACGGCCTTTGCCGGTTTTTACTTCTTTTCTGGCTGCACCAGGTGGCAGGCCACGTAGTGGCCGGGGGTAATCTCCTGGAGGGGCGGCTTGCTCTCTTTGCACTGGTCGCAGGCCTTGGGGCAGCGGCCGGCAAAGTTGCAGCCCTTGGGTGTGTTGATGGGGCTGGGCACGTCGCCGGAGATGATAATCCGGTGCTTTTGGGCCTCGGCGCTGGGGTCCGGGATGGGCACGGCGGAGAGCAGCGCCTGGGAGTAGGGGTGCAGGGTGTTCTTGTACAGCTCGTCGGAGCTGGCCAGCTCCACCACGTTGCCCAGGTACATCACGGCGATGCGGTCGGAGATGTACTTGACGATGTTCAAATCGTGGGCGATGAACAGGTAGGTCAGGCCCAGCTTCTCCTGCAAATCGTGAAGCAGGTTGATAACCTGGGACTGGATGGACACGTCCAGGGCGGAGATGGGCTCGTCGCAGACGATGAATTCCGGCTCGATGGCCAGGGCCCGGGCAATGCCGATGCGCTGGCGCTGGCCGCCGGAGAACTCGTGGGGGAAGCGGTTGGCGTGCTCCCGGTTGAGGCCCACCATCTCCAGCAGCTCGTAGACGCGCTCCTTGCGGCGCTTCTCATCGTACATCTTGTGGATGACCATGCCCTCCTCGATGATGGAGGAAACCGTCATGCGGGGGTCCAAAGAGGCGTAGGGGTCCTGGAAGATAATCTGGGCCTTTTTGGCGTAGGCAAAGCGGTCTTTGGAGTGCTTCAAGTTCACCTCTTTGCCCTTGTAAGAGAGCTTGCCAAAGGTGGGCGGGTAGATGCCCATGGCCACACGGCCCAAGGTGGACTTGCCGCAGCCGGACTCGCCCACCAGGCCCACGGTCTCGCCCTTGTGAATGTCAAAGGTGACGTGGTCCACGGCTTTCAGGGTGCCGCCGGAAACCTTAAAGTATTTGCAGATGTCCTCTAGGGAGAGGAGCACCTCGCTGGATTTAGTCGACAATTTTCTCTCCCCTTTCTTCCGCGCTGGGACAGTCGGGATGGAGCAGCCAGCAGGAGGCCACATGGCCCTCGCCCACGGTAAACTCGGGGGGCTGCTCCTCCTGGCAGATTTTCATGCAGTGCTTGCAGCGGGCGGCAAAGGCGCAGCCCTTGGGGGGGTTCAGCAAATCGGGGGGCGTGCCGGCGATGGACACCAGCCGCTCGGTCCTGTCGGAATCCACCGTGGGCAGGCTCTTCAGCAGCGCCTGGGTGTAGGGGTGGGCGTTGCGGTAGAAGATGTCCTCCACCGCGCCGGTCTCCACAATCTTGCCGGCATACATCACCGCCACCCGGTCCGCCATGCCGGCCACCACGCCCAAATCGTGGGTAATCAGGATGATGGCCGTGTTGGTCTCCTCTTTAATCTCAGCCAGCAAGTCCATAATCTGGGCCTGGATGGTCACGTCCAAGGCCGTGGTGGGCTCGTCGGCGATGAGCACCTTGGGGTTGCAGGAGAGGGCCATGGCAATCATGGCGCGCTGGCGCATGCCGCCGGAAAACTCGTGGGGATACTGCTTGGCGCGCTCCTCGGCGTTGGGGATGTTCACCAGCTTCAGGTATTTTATGGCCTGCTCCTTGGCCTCCTTGGCGGAGAGGTGCTGGTGGTGGCGGATGGCCTCCACAATCTGCTTGCCCACCTGCTTGGTGGGGTTTAGGCAGGTCATGGGGTCCTGGAAAATCATGGAGACCTCCTTGCCGCGCAGCTGTTGCATCTCTTTTTCAGAGGCCTTTACAATATCGTGCTCGCCCAGGTGCACCTCGCCCTGGGGGATGCGGGCGGGGGGCATGGGGTTCAGCTTCATAATGGTCTGGGCGGTAACGCTTTTGCCGCAGCCGGACTCGCCCACAATGGCCAGCACTTCGCCCTCGTGGAGCTGGAAGGTGACGCCCCGCACGGCCTGCACTTCGCCGGCGTAGGTGTCGAAGGAAACGTGAAGGTCGTTTACGTCTAAGACCTTGTTTTTCATATTCTTTGCCACGGTGCTTACCTCCTCAAACGCGGGTCAAAGGCATCCCGCAGGCCGTCGCCCAGCAGGTTGAACGAGAGCATCGTCAAGCTGATGGCAATGGCGGGAATCCACAGCTGATGGGGATACAGCTGGAAAACGCTGGCGCCTTCCTGGGCCAGCATGCCCCAAGAGGGCTGGGGCACAGGCACGCCCAGGCCGATGTAAGAGAGGAACGCCTCGGTAAAGATGGCGCTGGGCACGGCCAAGGTCACGTTGATGATGATGACAGACAGGGCGTTGGGCAGCAGGTGCTTGCCGATGATGCGCCCGGCCTTGGCGCCCATGGCCTCGGAGGCCACCACGAACTCCTGGTTTTTCAGGGAGAGGCACTGGCCGCGCACCAGGCGGGCCATGCCGGTCCAGCCGGTGGTGGCGTAGGCGATAACCATGGTGAAGATGCCCTGTGGCAGCACCATCATCAGCAGCACCACGATGATCATGTAGGGGATGCCGTTGATAACCTCCACAATACGCATCATGATGTTATCGGCCAGGCCCCCAAAGTAGCCGGAGATGCCGCCGTAAATCATGCCCACCACCAGGTTGACGGCCACGGCGGCGAAGGCGATCATCAGGGAGACACGGCCGCCCTCAAAGGTGCGCACCAGCAGGTCGCGGCCCAGGCGGTCGGTGCCGAAGACGTGCACCAGGTTCTGCCCCTCGTAACGCTCGTCCACGCAGGAGAAGAAGAAGCCCTTGTTGCTGCAGGAAAGGTGCTGCTCCCGGCTGTCGAACGGCGTGACCCAGGGGATGATCACGCAAGAGAGGATCAGCAGAATGATGATGCACAAACATACCATGGCCACGCGGTTTTTCTTCAGCCGGCCAATGGCGTCCTTCCAATAGGTCACGCTGGGGCGGGCCATGCCCTCCCGTTTTTCCGGGTCGGAGCCCACCCAGGCAAACCTGCTCTTATCAATTTTTTCCATCGCTTCATCCCTCCTGCAGCTTTACTCTTGGGTCGATGACGCCGTACACCAAGTCCACCACCAGGTTGGCCAAAATCAAAAACGCACCGTAGAAAATGGTGGTGCCCGAAATCATGGTGTAGTCCAGGTTCTGGATGCTCTGCACAAAGTAGCGGCCCATGCCGGGGATGGAGAAGATGTTCTCCACCACAAAGCCGCCTGTCAGCACGCCCGCGGCGATGGGGCCCAGCACGGTGACCACCGGCGTCACGGAGTTGCGCAACGCGTGCTTCCAGATGATGGCCGGCTGGGAAAGGCCCTTGGCCTTGGCGGTCTTGATGTAATCCTGGCCCAGCACGTCCAGCATGGAGGTGCGGGTCAAGCGGGAGATCTGCGCCAGGGAGCTGAAGCCCAGCGCGAACACCGGCAGGATTTTGGAGTTCAAGCCGTCCCAGCCCGTGGTGGCGAAAACAGGCGTTCCCAGGGCCATGGTGATGCGCATGCCCAGGTAGTACTGCAGCAGCGAGGCGACGATGAAGCTGGGCACGGAAACGCCCACCAAAGCCACCAGCATGCAGATGGTGTCCACGGCGGTGCCGCGCTTGATGGCGGCCAAGGTGCCCAGCACCACGCCCAAAATAAAGGCGAAGAGGATGGCGCGGATGCCCACGTCAAAGGAGACTACAAAGCTCTCCCCAATCACCGTGGTTACGGGACGGTCGTTCTGCAGGGAGATGCCCAGGTCGCCGTGGAGCACGTTGCCCAGGTAAATGAAATACTGCATCCACACAGGTTTGTCCAAGCCATATTTGGCGTACAGGGCCTCCATGGTGGCCTCGGGCAGGTTTTTCTCACCCACGAAGGGGTCGCCCGGCAGAAGCTGCTGCATGAAAAACGTAAGCGATACCAGCACAAACAGCGTAACAACGCCATAGGCCACCCGCTTTATCACATATTTGGCCATGCCGCAGGTTCCTCCTTTCCATGTTTCAATGTTTTTTTCCATTCACTCTCTTTAAACGCAGGGCGCGCGGCGCGCGCTGGGAAAGGAGCATTCCCCCCATTCCCTCCCGGACGGCCGGGCAAGGGACCCTTGAAACACCGCGAAGCGAGGACACCGGAGCGCCCTCGCCTGCGTATGCGGTAAAGACTTTACAAAAAGAGTATTGTTTCTTGCGGAATGAACGGGCCTTACTCGGCCAAAGTGGCGTAGTAGAAGGTAGTCTGGTTGGCGGTGATGATGGCGCCGTCCACAATCTTATCCTTGTTGTAGGAGTAGTTCTGGCACTGCCAGTACAGCGGGATAATGGGCATCTCCGCGGCCAGGATTTCCTCGGCGTCGAACAGGTACTGCTGGCGCACTTCCTCGTCGGCCTCGGCGGTAGCCTGGGCAATCAGGTTGTCATACTCCTCGTTGCTCCAGAAACTGTCGTTGTTGCCGCCATCGGTAACCCACAGGTCCAGGAAGTTGATGGCGTCGTTGTAGTCGGGAGACCAGCCGCCCAGGGACATGCAGTAGTCGCCGGACTGGCGGTTGGCGGAAACCTGCTTGGTCTGCATGGAGTTTACGGTGATGTTCTCAATGCCCAGGTTCTGTCTCCACTGCTCCTGCAGGAAGGTGGCGCAGTTGCGGCGCAGGGAGTCGTCGGCGCAGTCGATGGAGAGGTTCAGCTCATCCACGGTGCAGCCCAGTTCCTCCAAAGCGGCCTGCAGATACTCTTGTGCCTTTTCCAAATCGCCGCTGCCGGGGTACATCTCGCCGCGCTCGGCCACCAGGGCCTCCTGGAAGGAGCTGTCGTTGGCGCCCATAATGGCGGGCGGGGTAAAGCTGGTCATGGGCTGGTTGTCGTTCTGGTACACGGTGTCAACCAACGCCTGCTTGTCAATGGAGTAGGCCAAGGCCAGGCGCAGGTTCTGGTTGGACATGAACTCGTCCTCGGTGTTGACAATCAGGTAGTAAGAGGAGCGGGCGGGCTTTACGCCAACTTCAAAGCCGGCAGCCTCTGCCTGCTGCACGACCTCGCCGCTGTCCAGGTCGGTGTAGTCAATCTCACGGGACAGGTAGGAGTTCAGGCCGGCCTGGCTATCGGTGATGATCTTGTAGACGATGGTGTCGGGGCCCACGGCGTCGGCGTTCCAATAGTCCTCGCGCTTCTCAAAGACGATCTCACTGTTGTGGCTCCACTCGGTGAGCTCGTACATGCCGTTGCAGCAGAAGTACTCGGCATCGGTGGCGTACTTATCGGCGCCCACTTCCTCGTAGAACTTCTGGTTGATGGGGGCCAAGGTGGGGAACGCGAACAGGTCGGTGGCATAGGGCAGGGGGTTATCCAAGGTGACTTCCAAGGTGTAGTCGTCAATCACCTTCACGCCCACCTCGCTCCACTCCACTTCGCCGTTGAAGTAGGGCTCGGCGTTGTGGATGAAGTACAGCATGTAGGCGTAGTCAGAGGCCACTTCCGGGTTCAGGGCCTGCTGCCAGGCGAACTCGTAGTCGGTGGCAACCACGGGGTCGCCGTTGGACCAGGTGGCGTCCTCCCGCAGGTGGAAGGTGTACACCAGCTTGTCGTCGGAGATATCGACCGTCTCCGCGCCGGCGGGCTGGGGCACGTCGTTCTCGTCGTCCCGGTACAGGCACTCGATCATGGCGTTGATGGGAGTAAAGTCATAGGCATAGGTGGCCAGCAAGGTATTCAAGCTGGTGGGCTCCATGGTGTTGCGCATGTTCAGCGTGCCGCCGGAACCGCCGGTGGCGGTTTCGCCCTCTTCGGCCGCGCTGGAGTCGCCGGAATCGCTGGCGGCGCTGCTGGTGCCGGCGCTGGAGCTGGTGCCGGAGGTGTCACCGCAGGCGGCGAAGGTGGCGCACAGCAGGGCAAGCGCCATAACCATGGCCAGGATTTTTCTGAGCTTCATTCAAAATTCCCCCTCTGTTTTCCAGAGTATAAAAATTTGTGAGCCGCTGGCTGCATCCAACCGGGTCACCATCGACTCACATTGCTGTAATGATACACCATATTAAAGCGATTTGCAAGTGCCTAAAACGAAAAATGCAAAAATGTATTTTTGTGATTTTTGTGTCAATTAAACATTTTTTCGCAAAAGTTACAGCTTTCTTCCGAAATTGTCTCAGCTTTGTAACCGCTTTCTCCGGGATTTTCCGCCCCACCGTCCCAAAACGCTTGAGCGGTTTTCACAATTCTGTGTGCCGCGGACACTTGTCTACAACACCTGTTTTTGCAATTTTCGACTGGATAGTTTGCGAGCAGCAGGCTTTTCCAAAGACTTGCCAGCGGTTTCGCTGGTAAACCGCCCCATCCTGTGGTAAAATAAAAGATAGTCCGCGGCGCGGGCGGGAGATTTATTAAAAAGGGGCGGCCTGCTGGCAGGCGGCGCGGCCCTGGAAGGAGGCGGGCCCGTGAAGCTTTTCAAAAAGCACCTGCGCTGGTTTTTGGAGCGGGTGGACCGGGATAGGCTGGATTCCACCGCGGCCCACGGCGCCTTTTTCCTGCTGATTTCCTTTTTGCCCTTTGTGGCCTTTTTGCTCACCCTGCTGCAGCAGATACACTTCGCCGACGGCGTCACCCTGATTGAGGCGGCGCTGGGCATCTTCCCCGACAGCGTGGCCGATTACCTGGAGAGCCTGCTGCCCAGCCCTCTGCACTCCGGCGGGGTGCTGCCTGTGGCGGTGATTGCCGCGGTGTGGTCCTCCTCCATGGGCATGCTGGCCATCATCAAGGGCCTGGACCAAATCTACGAGGTGCCCGAGACCCGGGGTTTTGTGCGCCTGCGGGTGATTGCCGTGGTGTATGTCATCCTCTTTGCTTTCGTGTTGATTGTGGCGGCGGCGCTGCTGGTGTTTGGCACCTCCATCTACCGCTTCCTGCTGGAGCGCTCCTCCGCCTTTTTGGCCCCCATCTTGATGAAGTTTAAATCCCTGGCGGGCTTTGTGATGCTCTTTGGCTTTTTCACGCTGCTGTACACCGGGGTGCCCCGCCGCCGGGTGAGGCTCTCCCACAACCTGGCCGGAGCCGCTTTCAGCGCGGCGGGCTGGGTGCTGTTCTCCTTTTTCTTCTCCATCTTTGTGGAGCGCTTCTCCGACTTCTCCATCTACGGCAGCCTGGCCACCTTGGTGATTTTGATGTTCTGGCTGTTCTCCTGCATGTACATCATGTTTTTGGGGGCCGAGGTGAGCATGTGGCTGGAGACCAGCTCCATCCGGATGGACGTGAAAAACCTGCGCAAAAAACGAAAAAAGCGCCGGGCGCGCAACCGCCGCCAGCGCTCTGCCAAAACTGATACAACCCATACAAAGGAGTGAACCCCTTGGCTTCCTTCACACCAGACTTAGACCAGCTCCATGAGCTGTACTGCCAATACGGGGCAGATTTGTTCGCCCTGTGCTACTTACAGGCGGGCCGCCCTGCCCAGGCCCTGGATTTGATGGCCGCCTCCCTGTGCGACGTGGCCGCCAGCCCCAAGCTGTGGGAGCTGGCCGCCTCCGGCAAGGAGGGCTTCCTGCGGGTGGGGCACCTCAACTGCGTGGACGCCTCCCTGCGGCGGCCCAAGCGCCCCAAGCGGAAAAAGGATACCTCCGGCCAGGAGGCGCCCCGGGCGGCGCTGCCCTTCTCCCTGACGGACCCCCTGCGGGAAATCCTCAAGCTGCGGCTGCCCGCCCGCACGGCGCTGTTCTGCCGGGAGCGCCTGAACCTCTCCTGGGAGGCCGCCGCCCAGCTGCTGGGCACCTCC